>Ga0233397_1000152_pt1 | contig 34370 bp, 29 predicted proteins | sample 35DmetaG_FD_189957 | JGI IMG/M metagenome (GOLD analysis project Ga0233397, IMG submission 189957) | Seawater microbial communities from Monterey Bay, California, United States - 35D | ecosystem: Environmental > Aquatic > Marine > Coastal | place: USA: California | collected 2016-10-20
GTTGCATTCATTACGCCAGTTTCCATCAGTGTGGTGTCTTGCCATAGAATATTTCGTTGCCCACTAATTCCTTCGAGTGTATTGTGTGTGAGTGCTTTTTGATCTTCAGTAAACATGGCGGCGCAATTTGAATAGTCCATCCAGTTTTGGACATTTGCCAATGTATCCAATCCAACCAAGCTTGTGTCACAGGTAGCTAAATCCAAGTTACAAACTGAGAAAGAACCTTGAGTTGGGGGTGTATCCACAATACCGTCATCTCCACACTCTCCTGCGGCTCCTGCAACGCTCACTCCACTGAATGGGTGTGCAAGTCCAAAATAATGACCTGCCTCGTGGGTAAGTGTTTCTGTATTCACTGTTGTATAATCTCTCAAAACGATTCCATCTGTCCAGAATCCAGACCCATCTGTTCCACCCGGGAATGTCGCATATCCGAGAAGTGTTCCTTGCGTTGGACCTCCAGAATTTGGCTCGTTAACTACCCAAATATTCAAATAGTGCGAGCGGTCCCATTGGTTGATTTTTGAAATGGTCTCACCGATATATGTTTCGTGTGTTTGAATGTGTTCAATTCCGTTTGTACAGTTTCCAAATGGATCAATGGCAGCCAATCGAAATTCAATTTCCATATCAGCGACAATAGAATCAAACATTGGTATGATGTTCGAAAGCCCTGCGTTTGATGCGCTATAATCTTCGTTCAACTCTTCCATCAAGCTATAAATTGTTGCATCTGAAATATTTTCAGATCCATACATGTGAAGAATATGGAATACTACAGGAACGATATATTTGGTTGCTTTTTTGGCTTCTGCCTCAGCGACAGTTGCTATTGGACCCGTATGTATAGTTTGATTTTGCTCATATTCCGCTTTCAATTGAGGGAATTTTGTGTGCAATGCTTTCAAAGCTTCTTCTGTTCCACAAGGAATTTCTTGCTGCGAAATTCCGCTGAAGGCAAGAATGGAGAATGTTAATAGAGAGAATATTGTTCTTTTCATAATTACTTGTTGTGTATTATAAAGTCAATTTTTTGCTGCGTGATTTTGAGTATACCAAGTTGCAACATCCAAATTTAATGAATATTAATTGAGTTTCCCGAAGTTTCCTGCTAAAACTTCTACTTTCCATTTCGGTCAATGGGTGAATCGTCAATGGTCGCTTTTAACAAAAAAGAAAAAGGCTGCATCAGAACTACTTATACAGCCTTTACTTTCTGTGTTCATTGCTTACAGAACGACAATTTTTTTAGTCGTTGCGTAGTCGCCAGTTTGTACTTTTAGTAAGTAACATCCAGCCGGCAAATTTTGTGTGTTATTGAGTTGCGTTGAAACTTCAGTATTTGTTGCAGTAATTACTTGACTTGCAATTAGTTTGCCGTTCATGTCTCGCAATACAAATTCAGTCGCTTCATTTTGAGCTACATAGTTTATATTGATTGCTTCACCGCTTGAAGGATTTGGGTAGATGTTCAATTGCAGATCTGAAATTTCCTGTGACTCAACACCCAATGCACCATTAACAACAATATTGTCAATGTATAAGTTACTTGCAAAGTCGCTTGCTTCAAATTCGAATTTAAATCGTGTCAGTCGATCATTTGAACTGGATAAGTAGGTGAATGATCCTTCTTTCCACATTGAATTTGTTGTTGGTTTGAAATCAGCATTACTCGCAAACCCGGCAGTAACAATGGTATTTCCCGTGATTGAAGATCCAGTGAGTGTTCCGTCTACGCTCAGAACGCGAGGTGACCATGAGGCGCCGCAGTCGTTCGAAACATAAACTTTCAGCTTTTCTTCGATATCACTTGAAACGGTCGCGTTAGTGGCGTAAGCAAATTTGAACGAAACCGTGATAGCTGATGTATTTCTCAAGTCAATTGAAGGTGTGATTAGCGCATCCTTGCTTGATCCCAGTCGATTGTTATAAAAATAAGCATTTGTGAATGGGTCTGCTTCAGAATTGTCATAATATGTCTGCAATTTGAAGGCTTTGGAATTGTCATAACCTCCATCGTTTACGAGACCAAAATAGCCGTAGTTTTCTTCAGGATTTTGAACAATAAAGAAACCCGAACCGGAACCTCCTCCGTTCACCGTTTCCATGTCAAACGATGTTGGACCTACATTGTCTGGCCAGTTTGGCGATACATACAAGTAGTGTGTTTCTTCTTTTGTGTCTGATCCCGCAGCGTTTGTTGCGGTTAATCTGATTTTCTTCCATCCCGGTGTATCAAAAGAAACATTCACATTGGCAGAGGTTGCAGTTGCTGGTGTTCCTCCTTCGAATTCCCAAAGGCGGCTTTCAACAACGGCATTCCACGACTCATCAGAGAAGGTTACAGGAGCACCCGTGCACACGAGTTGTTTCGGTGAATGGAAATCTGCAATAGGCACACACAATGGAACAGTCAATGGATCATTGGGATCTTGTGGTGTAGCTAAGTTCATTACTCCCGTTTCCATGAGTGTTGTGTCTGTCCAAAGGTTGTTTCTTTGACCTGCAATTCCCTGCAAGATGTTGTGCATTACTTCACATTGTCCGGGTGTAAAATGCCGGTCACAGTAAGAGTAGTCCATGTAATTTTGAAGATCTTCAACCACTCCACCGTTTGAGGTATCGCAATCAATCCATCCTGAAGGGTAAACGAAGTTACAGTTGAGGTGTCCTTTTGTTTCTGGCGTATCATCAATTCCATCGTCGTTACAGATTGTTGGACCATCATTAATTAAGTCAGAGTCCCCGAAAGTGTGCGCCAAGCCCAAGTAGTGTCCAATTTCATGCGTTAGAACTGATTCACTTCCCGGATTAGAGGTTCCGATCGAACCGACATAAGTGTGTCCTGAAAGAATACCATCTCTGAAGAACCCATTCCCGTCTGTACTTGCTGGGAATGTTGCATATGCTGCCGCACCCGGCACCCCGACAATATCAACTACCCAGATATTGAGGTATTGTGATCTGTTCCATTGATTGAGTTTTGAATACGTGTCACCCACACGAGTTTCGTGCGTGTAAATGCGATCAATTCCATTGGTACAATTCCCGAAAGGATCAATTGCAGCGAGTTTGAATGTAATGCGCGCGTTTCCATTGAGGTCTGCAAATTCTGGAACCAAATCCACAGAGTCAGCGTCAGCAGCATTGAATTCTCGGTTAAACACAGCGACAGCATCATAGATTTGTGCGTCTGTAATGTTTTCATTACCGTATTCGTGCAGCACGTGGAAAACAACAGGAATTACATACTCTTGAACAGATTTTCCGTTGTGAATTATCGTTTCTTTCGCGCTACTTTGAAGCAGTAGATAATCTTCATAGTGTGCTTTTAATGCCGGATCAGAATCCAATATTTTTTTCAATACCGTGTAGGTTCTACATCCCGGTTCTTGATTCTGTGCAATGGCTGACAATGCGATAAATAAAACAAAAAATGAAAGGACTAATTTTTTCATGGTTTCAAAAGTTTCGATTTCGAAAATACAAAATTCTTAGCACAGATTCTACTGTACGAATCATAAAAGTAGTTGCGCAAATGTTAAAAAAAAGATACTCCTGAGGTGGAATTCGAATTGAAGTGAATTTAGAAGAGGTGTTTTTCGGCGCGGTACGATGAACGAACAAGGGGACCACTTTCAACATATTTAAAGCCCATTTTTAAACCGAGTTCTTTGTATTCAGCAAACCGCTCTGGTGTGATGAATTCATCAATCGGGAGGTGCTTTGGAGTGGGCTGCAGGTATTGTCCAATGGTTAGGATGTCTACATCTACACTGCGCAAATCTTCCATTGACTCGATGACTTCTTGGTGTGTTTCGCCAAGTCCGAGCATAATTCCAGATTTTGTCTTCATACCTCCTTTTTTCAATCGAAACAAGAGTTCAAGGCTGCGGTCATATTTGGCCTGAATTCGTACTTCTTTTGTCAATCTTCTGACTGTTTCAAGGTTGTGACTCACAATTTCAGGAGCTACGTCGATTACAATTTGAAGGTTCTCCCATTTTCCTGCGAAATCGGGGATGAGTGTTTCAAGGGTTGTTCCTGGACTTTGTTTTCGGATGGCACGAACGGTTTGCGCCCAGATGTTTGCACCACCATCTTTTAGATCGTCGCGGTCCACTGAAGTAAGCACAGCATGCTTGATTTGCATGGTTTTGACACTGTGTGCAACTTTTCCTGGTTCAAATTCATCTACAGCATCTGGTCTCCCAGTTTTTACTGCACAAAAACCACACGAACGCGTGCAAATATTCCCGAGGATCATAAAGGTCGCAGTACCTTCACCCCAGCATTCGCCCATGTTGGGACAACTTCCACTTTCACAGATGGTATGCAGCTTGTGTTCATCAACGAGGCCACGAACTTTTTTGTATTTTTCTCCCGTTGGAAGCTTTACACGAAGCCATTTTGGCTTTTTGATTCTCACCTTACCTTCTCCTTGGATAATTTCGCTCATCTCAAAGTTTTTAAATGTCTTTGCAAATGCGCTTTAAATAAAAGCTACTTTTGCGCCATGTTCAAGCTGAATTGAACACAAATACAAATGTACTCAAAACGAACTGAACATGGCAACATCCAAAGTTGAATATTTAGGTGATTTAAGAACGAAATGTACACACCTTAAATCGGGCAAAGAAATTCTTACTGATGCTCCTGTTGACAACAACGGAAAAGGGGAGTCGTTTTCGCCAACTGATTTGGTTGCAACGGCCTATGCATCTTGTATGATGACCATTATTGGAATCTATTGCAATTCCAATGGAATCTCATTTGAGCAGGGTACTGCAGAGGTTACCAAGGAGATGGGGTCGAATCCAAGGCGCATTTCCAAAATCACGATTTACATGGATTTTTCTGATAACAAATGGGATGCAGCTACACGAGAGAAAATCATTCGAGCGGGTGAGGCTTGTCCGGTTGCAAAATCAGTTGATGCTTCAATGGAGCTTGAATTCAATTACAATTTCTAAGGTATGGAACGAAACAAACAGGACGGAAAGCGTTATTACAGAGCTGTTAAGGACGATTTTATTTTCGGTGTTCGATCGGTGATTGAAGCTGTGAAGGCCAACCGCGCGCTCAATAAAATCTTGATTCAAAAAGGGATGAACAAAGACCTTTTCATGGAGTTGAAAGATGCTTTGGCAGGGGAGAGGCATCAACTGCAATTTGTACCGGTTGAGAAACTGGATAGCATTACAGATCAGAACCACCAAGGAGTGATTGCGCTCGTTTCTCCGATTGAGTACGGCAATTTTGAAGCGATTGTGGAGGGCTTGATTGAAGAAGGAAAAAAACCTTTTTTACTGGTTTTGGATCGTATTACCGATGTGCGAAATTTTGGAGCCATTGCCCGAACTGCGGAATGTGAGGGGGTTGATGCAATATTGATTCCTTCAAAAGGGGCTGCACAGGTGACTTCGGATGCCATCAAAACTTCAGCGGGGGCATTGAATAGAATTAAAGTATGCAAAACCGATAGTCTCAAAGACGCATTGTTTTACATTCAGCAGTGCGGTGTTCGTTTGGTTGCATGTACGGAGAAATCCTCTGTTCCACTCTACGAAACCAACTTGATGGGCTCCGTGGCAGTGATTATGGGCTCCGAGGAAAATGGCATTACGCAAGATTTAATTAATCTGTCCGACATCAGTTGTCGTATTCCAATGCGCGGAGAGATTGCCTCCCTGAATGTTGGTGTGGCGGCAGGGATGGTCTTGTATGAAAAATTAAGACAAGAATTGTATTCATGAAGGCACAACTTGTTGTTTTCAGTTGATTTCAGTCTGAACTGCGTTGTATCCAACAAGTCGCCAAGCGGGGATTGTTTTTATAACGAGCGATACCATTGTACCATTGGTACAGGTGTGACCCTATCATCAGTAATCACTCCACTAAAACCGAATTGAAATGCTTTCCCTTCCGCTTGGTGCCACCTCACTCCTGGTATTATCAGCGAAAATCCTGGATCTCTACTTTCAATTGTAGTGGATACCGTTTGCAAACTACCTTGTCCGGTTGAGGGGTCAATAATCCATTCATCATCGTAATAAGTTACGGTTTCTGTTTTGCCTGGAAGCAGAAAAAATGAATCAAATACCAAGCTTAATTTTGTCGAAACCTTGACCATCCCAGCAATACTGGTAAGTGCCCGTCCATTGAGATCTCCGTCTTGCCAAATGGCTCCATAGCCCGCAGAAACTGCGAGGTTTTTAGATCTATTTCCAAAGGAAAGCGTACCAAATGGCAAGGCTCCTCCCCATTCGGGAGCTACCCAAGAACCGGTTCCCAGCAATCCTCCAACCGCAAATTGTGTTTTCTCTCCGATTGTCCAACTTTTCTTTATTGTTCCTATTATTGGGGTTCCCAGCCATGATGTCATGACTCCCACCCCAAGATTTTTACCGAGTCCAAACTGAAAGTCTGGTCCAAACAAATTCCATTGGACATAGTGCTCACCTTTGACTATTGGTAGTCCGTTGGTTGTGATAAAGTACCGTGTGGCGAATTTGTCTTCCCCAATAAAATCTCCAATGCTGTTGAAATCAGAGGATTTCACTAGGACCATGTCTTTTATAATGTGTTGTGGAATGTAAATTTTTCTATTGTCAGAGGTTAAGATGTATAGTTCACGAGCGTCTTGGCTCATTATTTTTCCTATTAAATCGCCACCGTCGGTTTTAATAAATCGATAGGTATTCGTATCTAGAACCACAGTGGTATCAGATTGTGAAACGCTCAGTTTTGCCAAGCATAGGAATGAGAGTAGGATAAAGAAAGATTTCATAACAAATAGTTTTGTTAAAGTTACACATAAAAATTATACGGATGTATTGTTTGGATAAAAGAGCAGGTGAGGTGTGATCCCATTTTGAGTTGAAGGGCTAACTTTTTTTTGTTGAACCAGATAGAGTAAAAACGTTTTGATTTCATTTTCTGAGAGTGATTCTAGTTTTTTGTCTTTAAAAAACATCATGAATTTTAAAAAACAAGAACTATAAGTCTTAATGGTATTATGACTATAGCGTTTTAAAATTAGTTGTTCTTTATATCCCTCCGGAAGTTCTAGATCAAATGCAACTTTTTCACGTATTATTTTTTTAACGGGAGTAGTAGACGAGTTTGATTTAAGTCTGGAATAATCAACAAATGTTTTTTCTTTCAAGGCTTGAAAAAAAGTATCTAGTTGAAATTCATCTTTCGGAAAATACCAAGTCTCCATTGTTTGACTCCAACGTGCTCCTTTTTGAGATTTTACCAACCCAATTATTTCTTTATCATAAGCAAAGATTGCTTTGACAATTGGCTGTTGTTGATGAACAGCAGGAATGAGTTGCAGAGTTTGCATGGACTGGATTTTGTTGTAAAATTATTTGGGCACAAATGTGCACCTCTAAATCTAAGATAGTGAATATTTGAATAGGTGGACCGCCCATTCATAGACAAAATTTTGCTACTCTTGGATTCCTATTTGAGAGGTGATCGTCGCACGATTTGAAGAAAGAGGTAGGATTTAAAGAAGTGCCTGTCGTATCCACGGAATGAGATCTGGGATGCGGTCCAATGTGTGAATGTGCCATTCATGTATGCCGTCTCGGTAGCTGCGGTGCGGGTCAAACAAAATGGCAGGAATTCCAGCACGGGTGGCACCTACAATGTCTGTTTTGTAGTTGTCGCCGATCATCAAACTTTCACTTGCAACCGTTCCGGCGCGTTCCATGGCATGGTGAAAAATTTCAGGTGCCGGTTTGTTTTTCCCGATGTCTTCCGAACATACAATCACGTCAAAGTGATGCAAAATACCGCTGTTCTCAAGTTTGATGTGTTGAATTTCTTTGAACCCATTGGTAATGATGTGAAGTTCAAAATCCTTTTCGAGTTCGGTGAGTACTTCCTTTGTTCCAGGAAACAATTGGGTTTGGTAGGGCGATGTTCCGACATACAATTCCGCCATTTCTTCTGCAAGAGCGCGGTCGTTGACCTGAAAACTTTTCAAAGTGTCATCAAAGCGCTTTACACGCAATACATCCTTTGTGATTTTTCCTTGACCGTAACTGTTCCAGAGCTTGCCATTGATTTTTTTATACGTGGTATAAAACGATTGGAACGAGCGCATGCGGTCGTCCAAATTGAGTTGTGCATATATTTGATCCAAGGCAATTTTCGAATTTGTCTCGAAATCCCAAAGCGTATGATCTAAATCGAAGAACAGGTGTTTCAAAATAAGTAAGTAATTGATGTAATAACTAGTCCATTAAAGAAAATGCCGACTACAATAAGCGGAAAGGTCATCGGGTTTTTTCCATAAAACTTCGCAGCGATGATGCTTCCTCCAGGGATGGATAAAAAGAGCGGCGCCCAAAATGAAATTCCGATAATCCCGATCGATTTTTTCATGCGCACAATGAGTTTGTTCATTCGGGTAAACTTGCGTTTCGGCTCTATCGGAGTGCCCGACTCGATGCTTTTGGCCATTTTCTCTTGGTTCTTTCGAACGGCCCGCTTCATGAAAAAGCTTGCAGAGAAGTAGAAAATAGAAGTGCTAAAAATGGCGCCCAAACAACAACTGATGTAAGTCTCCATAAAGGTGAGTTGCGCCACTTGTCCTCCCATTGGCGTAAACAGGAACTTTACCATTGAAAGTCCAAAAAATGTTGCGTAAATCCCCCACTTCATAATTATACTTTTTCTCCATAAGCCAAATCGCCGGCGTCTCCTAAACCAGGAACGATGTATGATTCAGCAGTTAATTCTTCATCAATTGCACCAATGTAATAATCTGTGGAGTCTGGAAAAAATCGTTTGACATAATTTAACGCATCTGGAGTTGCAATCGCTGCAACAACAATTACTTTTTTAGGAATTCCTTGTCGAAGCATCGCTTTGTAGACGAGTGCCATTGATGTCCCAGTAGCTAACATGGGATCGCTTAAAATTAATATTCGATTGTCCAATTTTGGAGCCGCGAGGTATTCAACGTGCACGTCGAAGTCTTCAATAGATGTGTGCTTGCGATAAGCGGAGACAAATGCACTTTCGGCACGGTCAAAATAGTTCAGTAGTCCAAGGTGCATTCCCAATCCGGCCCGCAAGATGGTCGCAAGCACAGGCTGTTCTGCAAGGAGTTCTGTTTTTGAAATGCCCAATGGCGTTGTGGTCTCTTCGGGTGCATAAGGCATTTTTTTTGACAACTCGTAGGCCATGATTTCTGAAATACGTTCAAGATTTCTCCGAAATCGCATTGGATCTTTTTGAATTTTTACGTCCCTTAACTCAGAGATAAATGTTGAAAATATGGAGTTTGTTTTCGATAAATCGTATATCATACCGTTGACTTTTATATAAAAGTAGCGGAATTATTCCATTTTAGAGAAATCTTTCATTCTTGGATGGAATAATTCATAAATCTTTCAGCTACATTTGTTCTAATGGCGAAGAAAAACAAACTCAACATTGCCGTATTTAAGCGTTTACTTTCCTACTGGAGAACGTACAAAGGGCTGTTTTTTATAGCCGTCAGTTGTACGCTATTGCTTGCGATAATTGGTCCATTTCGCCCGTGGTTGATTGGTGAAGTGGTTCAAAAATACATTGTCGAAACACAAAATGGGGAGGAACTTCTGACATGGACGCTTGTTATTCTTGGAATTCTATTGCTTGAAGGGGTCTTGCAATTTGTATCCAATTATTTTTCCAATCTTTTTGCGCAGTCCATTATTCGAGACATTCGCCAGCAATTAATGGGGCATATATTGAAATTTCGAATTCGATATTTTGACAAAACACCAGTGGGCTCTTTGGTCACACGTTTGATTTCTGATTTGGAAGCAATAACAGACGTTTTTTCTTCCGGTATGATGGCCATTGTAGGTGACCTGCTCATGCTGGTATTTGTTATCTCAGGGATGTTTTTTGTTGATTGGCAATTGGCATTGCTGACCTTGGTTCCAATTCCATTATTGATTATGGCAACACGCATATTTGCCCGTGTTGTTCGTGGGACACAAATGCAAGAAAGTGTGCAAGTAACGAAGCTCAACACATTTGTGAATGAACGTTTGACAGGAATTTCAGTTGTTCAATTGTTCGGCCGAGAGAAGATTGAAGCAGACCAGTTTGACGCAATAAATAAGGATCACCGTCAAGCGCATGTCAATGCCGTATGGGCGTATTCCATCTTTTTTCCGATCGTTGAATTGCTAAGTTCCATGTCCATTGCGCTGCTTCTTGTTTGGGGAGCACTTCAGGTGTCGGGAAGATCAAGTAGTGAAATTGAAAGCATGTACGGTACCATCTTCTCTTTTATTTTATGGATCTACATGTTGTATCGACCGATTCGACAAATGGCAGATAAATTCAATATTCTTCAACGTGGAACCGTGCGTGCAGAGCGTGTTTTTGAAATACTCGACCGTGAGGATGCAATCCAAGACAGAGGAACGATTGATGATTGTGCCTTCGATCAAACCATCGCCATGAAGGAGTTGTACTTTGCCTACAACGGAGACGACTGGGTATTGAAGGACATTAATCTCGATATTGCATCAGGTCAGACAGTTGCTTTCGTTGGAGCAACTGGAGCCGGGAAAAGTTCAATTGTTAATTTGATTGGGCGGTTTTATGAGTGTCAAAAAGGAGAAATTCGTCTCGGAGACGTGGATCTCACAGAGATTGATTTGACCTATTTAAGGAAAAATGTAGCCATTGTGCTTCAAGATGTATTTTTGTTTTCAGATTCAATTATGAACAACATCACACTCAATGACCCCGACATTTCGAGGGCACAAGTAATTGAGGCTTCGAAAGCAGTGGGCGTGCACGAGTTCATTATGTCCTTGCCGGGAAATTATGACTATCAGGTTGGAGAGCGAGGCGGTACTTTATCGGTTGGACAAAGACAGTTGCTTTCTTTCATCCGTGCCTACGTTTACAATCCGAAAATTTTGATTTTGGATGAAGCGACTTCGAGTGTTGACAGTGAGTCGGAAGCTTTGATTCAACGTGCAACGGAGCACCTCACAAAAGGGCGCACCTCGATTATTATTGCTCATCGACTTTCGACCATTCAAAAAGCGGACAAGATTGTTGTTTTGGAAAAGGGAGAATTAAAAGAACAAGGCAGTCATTCCGAATTGCTGAAGCACAATGGGTACTACAAAACCCTTTATGAAATGCAATTTTCTGAATTGGAGAAGTAAAAAATAAACGTATGTTGAGACTTAAAATTGGTGGAGTTCCCGAACATTTCAACCTTCCGTGGAGGTTGGCCATTGAAGAAGGACGCTTTAGAAAAGAGGGCATACAGCTGCATTGGAGCGATATGGGAGGTGGAACCGGTCAAATGATTCGTGGTCTTGAAACAGGTTCAATCGACATCGCTGTATTGCTTACTGAAGGTGTCACTAAGGCGATTTTGCAGGGCTTGGATGCTAAAATCATTCAGGTATATGTTACTACTCCGTTGCATTGGGGGGTTCACGTCCCGTACAACAGTTCGATAACTTCAGTCGATGAGTTGGAAGGGAAGACGTTTGCGATTTCACGTGAGGGCTCAGGTTCTCATTTGATGAGTTATGTTCAAGCAAATCAGCTAGGATGGGATCCCAATAATTTAAAATTTAATGTTGTTGGGGATATTTACGGTGGACTTTGGGCACTTGAGAACGATGAAGCCCAGGCCTTTCTTTGGGAAAAATATACAACGCATCCCTACACTGAACAGAAAAAATGCCGTTTTTTGGATACGGTTGTTACACCGTGGCCGTGTTTTGTTATTGCCGTTCGCAAGGAGGTATACGACAAGCATGCGGCGGAATTGAAAAAAATGTGCTCAGTCGTAAATGACAAAGCCACAGCGCTGAAAAAGAACCCTGATATCATTGATCTAATTTGTTGGAGGTACAATTTGAGACATGGACAAGTCGAGAAGTGGTTGAATGAAACCGATTGGAATTATGAAGGCATTGAATACCCTTTGGCATTTTCAAAGACCATTTCTTACTTAATAACATTAAATTTGTTGTCGGAAGAAGAAGCCGACAAGTGGCGAGAAAAGCTATTTTAAGATGAAAAAAACTGCTGTTTTATTAGTTCAATTGGGCACTCCCGACAGTCCAAAAACCAAGGATGTTAGAAGGTATTTGAGTGAATTTCTGAACGATCCTCGTGTGATTGATTTGCCTTGGTTGGGAAGAAAATTATTGGTCAACGGGATTATCGTGCCATTCAGGGCACCAAAATCGGCAAAGGTTTACAAAGAACTTTTTGACGTAAGTAATGGTCAATCTCCCCTGATCACGCACACCGAAAATGTTGTGGCCAAGCTTGAAAAACGGTTTGCAAATGCGCCTGTCGACATCCATTATGCAATGCGTTACCAAAACCCATCAATGTATGATGTTTTGGAGCAGATGCGTATGAAAAATTACGATCACATTATTGTCATTCCACTGTTTCCACAGTATGCAAGTGCAACAAATGGCTCTGCGATTGATTTGGCGATGAAAATCATTAGCAAGTGGTGGGTTACACCTAAAGTAACGATGGTCAATCAGTTTTGGGAAAATTCGGGATACATTGATTCTATTGTGGAGCGCGCAAAAGCGTTCGATTTGAACGAGTACGATCACATTATGTTTTCTTACCATGGTTTGCCAGATCGACATGTCAATAAAGTGTATGAGGGATCCGACCTGTGTTCTGATCAACCGTGTGAGACGGAAATCAACGATGCAAATAAATTTTGTTACAAAGCGACCTGCTATGCAACAACGCGATTGATTGTCGAAAAATTAGGAATCAAAGAGGGAGAATACACTGTATGTTTTCAATCCCGACTTGATAAAAAATGGCTCACGCCATTTGCGGATAAAGTGGTAGAGGAACAAGCGAAAAAAGGAGCGAAAAAAATCTTAGCATTTAGTCCCGCGTTTGTTGCAGATTGTCTTGAAACGGTGATCGAAATTGGCGACGAATACCAAGAAATTTTTGAAGAAAAGGGAGGGGAGAAAATCCAGCTTGTTCCAAGTTCAAATGACCACGATCGATTTGTCGATGGATTGGAAGAACTGGTGCGTAAAGAATTGGATGTCATTATTCTACCTTCTTAATTCATAATTACAAAGGAACTTCGTAACTTTGTGCCGCTTAATTAGAATTACACAATACAAAATATGAGTACAACAGAAAAATTAGCTTATAAAGTGAAAGACATCAGCTTGGCTGAATGGGGTAGAAAAGAGATTAAAATTGCCGAGGCAGAGATGCCAGGATTAATGTCACTCCGAGAAGAGTATGCGGGTCAGAAACCTCTTTCAGGAGCGCGAATTGCGGGATGTTTGCATATGACAATTCAAACTGCGGTTCTTATTGAAACGTTAGTGGATCTTGGAGCAGATGTGACATGGTCTTCTTGTAACATTTTCTCAACGCAAGATCACGCAGCAGCAGCAATTGCGGCGGCTGGTGTTCCAGTATATGCGTGGAAAGGCATGAATGAAGAAGAGTTTGATTGGTGTATTGAGCAAACGTTGTTTGCGTTCAAAGACGGACAGCCATTGAACATGATTTTGGATGATGGTGGTGACCTAACAAACATGGTATTTGATCGTTACCCAGAATTGACAAAAGACATTAAAGGATTGTCTGAAGAGACAACAACTGGAGTACATAGATTGTACGAGCGAATGAAAAATGGAACTTTGGTAATGCCTGCAATCAACGTGAACGATTCAGTTACCAAATCAAAGTTCGACAACAAATACGGATGTAAAGAGTCGCTTGTTGATGCGATTCGTCGTGCGACAGATACAATGATGGCAGGTAAAGTTGCTGTTGTTTGTGGATATGGAGATGTCGGAAAGGGTTCTGCAGCTTCTTTGCAAGGTGCAGGTGCTCGAGTTATCGTGACAGAGATTGATCCAATTTGTGCGCTTCAGGCAGCAATGGACGGTTTTGAGGTTCGTAAATTGGAGTCAGTTGTTGGGAATGTCGATATCGTGGTTACCACAACGGGGAATAAAGACATCGTGCAAGGACACCATTTCGAAGCAATGAGAGACAAAACAATCGTATGTAATATTGGTCACTTCGACAACGAAATTGATATGGCGTGGTTGAATGAGAAATACGGTGCAACGAAAAATGAAATTAAGCCGCAAGTTGATATGTATACCATTAATGGAAATGACATTATCGTTTTGGCTGAAGGTCGTTTGGTTAATCTTGGATGTGCTACTGGTCATCCATCATTTGTAATGTCCAATTCATTTACGAATCAGACACTCGCGCAATTGGAGTTGTGGAGCAATTCATCTGCTTATGGCAATGAAGTATATATGTTACCAAAACATTTGGATGAAAAGGTTGCGAAGCTTCACCTTGCAAAAGTAGGGGCAGAGTTGACAGATTTACGTCCAGATCAAGCTTCTTATATCGGAGTAGAAGTAAAAGGACCATATAAGCCTGAGCACTACCGATACTAAAATCACACAAAAAATACAATTCAAGGGAGATCAAACGGTCTCCCTTTTTTGTTTCGTATTTTTGGGTCATGCGTAAAGAAATCAAATCGTTGATTCTCGAAAAGACAGGTGCAGATCGCATCACTAGCGTCGAAATAGTTCAGGAACTCTGGAGTGGATTCGGAAAGCTTCAACGTATTTTTCTCGATGGAGCAGCGGTTGATTCAGTTGTTGTAAAAAATATCGAATTGAAAGGAGCACGGCAACACCCGAGGGGTTGGGATACTGCAAATTCATACAATAGAAAATTGAAATCCTATCGTGTAGAGCAAGAATGGTACGCTTCTTACTCGGACAGGTGCAACGATAAATGTCGTGTACCGAAGTTGCTAGGACATTTATCCTCAGAGGATCGACAAATTATCTTGCTCGAAGATCTCGACGGTGCAGGGTTTGATCTTCGGATCAATCAACCCAATATTGAAGAACTAAAGCAATGCTTGAGGTGGTTGTCGAATTTCCATGCACAATTCATGATGCAACCTGCTGAGGGGTTGTGGAGTCAGGGAACCTATTGGCACTTGAACACCCGTCCGGATGAATACAGAGCCATGCCCGATTCAAAGCTGAAGAGACAGGCGCTTAAAATAGATGAGGCGCTGAATTCTAGCACATACATTACATTCATTCATGGTGATGCTAAAGTTACTAATTTCTGCTTTTCAGACACAGGTAGTGTTGCAGCAGTTGATTTTCAATATGTAGGAGCAGGCTGCGGGATAAAGGATGTGGCTTATTTGATGGGCAGTTGTTTGAGCGAGCACGATTGTTTTAGACTGGAGAATGAGTTGTTGTCGTTCTACTTCCAAGCACTTAAAGAAGCATTGGATGCGAAACATTCAATTGTTGAGTTTTGGGAGTTGGAAAAAGAATGGAGAAAACTTTACCCTTATGCTTGGGCTGATTTTTCAAGGTTTTTAATTGGTTGGTCTCCCAAGCACCACAAATTGAATCAATACAGCAAGAAAATGGTTGAGAATGTATTGAACAATTTGAGCATTTTGAAGGGACGATGAACTCACATCTAGTCTGCTATTAATCAATGACTTTTAGTATTTAGGACTATAATTAAGCAAAGCACCATTTTTATACATATTTTTTGTATTTTTGGCTCTGTTACTAATGTAAATTATAATTATTACTATGAAAAAAATACTAACTCTATTACTACTTTTTTGTTCATCAATTTCGTTTGGACAAATTGAAGGAACTTGGCGATTGATTCAATCAGCCGGTGCGTTTGGTGTTGGCCCGGGTCAGGGGAACACTGGATGGTATTCGAATCAGTTATCAGATGTTACTGTCAGAGCATGCTTGTTTGATGATTCAATCACTTTTACTCCATCAGGAGAGATGATTCATCACATGGATGGTTCAACTTGGATAGAAGGATGGCAGGGTCTTCCAGATCAATGTGCTACTCCTGTTGCTCCGCATGATGGAAATCCAGCATCGCCTTACACGTATTCTTTTAATGCAGCTTCAGCTTCATTAACTGTGAATGGTTTGGGAGCGCATCTTGGCTTGGCTAAGGTGTTTAATGGAGGCGAGTTATCTTCACCTGCGAATGCTGTGTCTTCAATCACCTACATCGTGGCATTCTCTAACAATGACAACAACATGACTGTTGATATTGCTATCGGTGCTCCTGGTTGGTGGAGATTTGAATACGAAAGATTAAGTTTGCCGCCTTGTGCAACTCCTCCGACAGCAGTTTGTCAAGATGTAAGTGTATATCTTGATGCTACAGGAAACGCTACTTTGAATCCTTCAGACCTTGATGGTGGATCGATTGACAACTGTGGAAGTTCTGGATTGACGTTCTCAGCATCTCAAACAGCATTTACATGTGCAGACATACCTGTAGCAGGTGGTGGAGGTTCTCCAACGGATGCTTTAATTATAACTGGTGTGATGGATGGTCCGCTTCCAGGGGGTAAACCAAAAGTTGTTGAGCTTTACGTTGCTTCTGACATCGCTGATTTGAGTTCTTACGGTGTCGGATCTGCCAATAATGGTGGAGGAACTGACGGAGTCGAATTTACATTCCCTGCTGACGCAGCAAATGCTGGTGATTTTATTTACATCACAACTGATTCAGTAGCCTTCAATACATGGTTTGGTTTTTATCCAGATTACACAGAGACTTCTGCTTCTAACGTAAACGGAGATGATGCTATTGAGTTGTTCTACAATTCAGCTGTAATTGATGTACTTGGAGACATTAATGTTGATGGAACAGGGCAGCCTTGGGATCACCTCGATGGATGGGCATACAGAAATGACGGAACAGGACCTGATGGTTCTACCTTTGACCTGCCAAGCTGGAGTTTCTCAGGAACAAATGCGTTGGATGGTGAAACATCGAATGCTACAGCAGCAACGCCATTCCCAACGGGAAGTTATACATATGTTGCTCCAGGACCAGGAACACCTGTAACATTAACAGTAACAGATGGAAACGGAAATACTGCTACATGTGTTGCTTCGGTAACAGCAGTAGATACGATTGCGCCAACTGCATCAAATCCAAGCACATTAAATGTTCAATGTGTATCTGATGTTCCTGCACCAGCTGCTGGATGGGTAACTGATGAGGCTGATAACTGTTCTTCGAATATTACGGTTACTTGGGTTTCTGATGTTTCTGATGGTTTGACATGTCCTGAAACAATTACACGTACGTTTAGTGTAGCGGATGAATATGGAAATGAGTCGTTTGTTGATCAATTGATCGTGATTTCGGATGTTGATGCACCTGTTGCGGACATCGCTTCATTACCAGAATTGACTGGAAACTGTGATGTTACTCCAGCAACTGCGACAGCGACAGACAATTGTTCTGGTTCAGTAGATGGAACGGCAGATGTTGCATTCCCAATCACAGCATATGGAACAACTACTATTACCTGGACGTTTGTTGATGACTGTGGAAATACTTCTACTCAAACGCAAGACGTTACACTTACAGAAATAGATGTTACAACATTCATGGCAAGTGACGGAGTTACAATGGTAGCGAACAACTACGTTCCTGGTTCAGGCGTAACTTACCAGTGGATTGATTGTATCACTGGAGATGCAGTCGCTGGAGCTACAAACTACAACTTCACACCAACTTATGGAAGTGACTTTGCAGTTGTAATTACAGAGAACGGATGTTCAGATACTTCAGCATGTGTTAATTCAATTGTTGGAATTGATGAATTGAACGCTGCTCAAGTTGTTCTTTATCCAAACCCAACTCAAGGCGTATTTAATGTTCAATTTGATGGACAAATTAACGCAATTGAAGTACTAGATATGTTAGGGAAAACGATGGAATTGCCGATCGACTTGAACGAAGCTCAGGTTGATGCAACAACTCTTTCTCCTGGTAAGTACCTCGTACGATTGGTTGTTAATGAAAACAACATCCTCGTAAAAGAGTTTGTGATTCAAAAGTAATTAATTGCATATACCATATAAAAAAGGAATCTCGAAAGAGGTTCCTTTTTTTTTGCCCATATCGTGCAGGAACTATTTTCCTAATTCATTTCTTTCGTATATTTAGACGTCATGCGGAAAAAATTACACGAAATTATTTTTGGTACAACGACGAGAGAGGGAAAGCTCTTTGATTTAATTCTTCTTGTCCTCATCCTGCTATCAGTATTGATTGTAATGTTTGAAAGCGTGCCAACGTGGAGTCGGCAATACAAAAACGAACTTTTTTATATTGAGTGGGGATTTACAATCGTATTTACGATTGAGTATTTATTGAGAATATGGATTTCTGACAGGCCGTTAAAGTATATTTTAAGCTGGTGGGGCATCATTGATTTTATTTCCATCGTACCAACTTTTTTAACTCCTTTTGTTTCTGGTTATACTTCCTTACGCGTGGTCAGGGCCTTGCGCTTGTTACGAATATTTAGGATTCTAAAATTACCGCGTTTCACATCTGAATCTCAAGCGCTTGCCCATTCGTTAAAGGCGAGTTACTATAAAATTATGGTGTTCATGTTCTTTGTTGTCATGATGATGGTTTTAGCAGGAACACTAATGTATGTTATCGAAGGGGGAGAGAATGGTTTTGAAAGTATCCCGGCAAGTATTTATTGGGCTATTGTGACAACGACCACAGTCGGATACGGTGACATTACTCCTGGGACTGATCTTGGAAAGATACTTTCTTCTATGATGATGATACTTGGTTATGTGATCATTGCAGTTCCGACTGGACTAATTTCTGTTGAGATGTCGAGATACAAAGCAGATGGGAAAGAAGACAACCTCTGCGCCAATTGTGGTAATGACAATCCTTTCGGATCTGTCTATTGCAACCAATGTGGCAGTGAGATGATCCAAGGTTAATTTTCGAGATGATTTCAAAAAATACCCCAATGCGAATAGTATTCACATTGGGGCTTTTTATAGAGTCGCACATACTATCTGATCAATCAGGAAGTATGCAACGGAAAAAGGACTGACAAGAGCCAGTCCTTTATGATCGTAATCGAACGATTTCGAATGCTCTTTTTACATCATGCCTGGCATTGCGCCACCTCCAGGCATTCCACCTGCCATTGCAGCGGCTGCAGATTCATCCATTGGTTCGTCCGTAATAACACATTCTGTAGTCAATAGCATAGATGCAATTGACGCTGCATTTTCTATTGCAATACGTGTTACTTTGGTTGGATCAATAACTCCAGCACTGTAAAGATTTTCAAAAGTCTCTGTTCTTGCATTGTAACCAAAGTCATCCTTTCCTTCTTTTACCTTCTGGACAATAACCGCTCCTTCTCCACCTGCATTTGCAATGATCTGACGCAACGGTTCTTCGACTGCACGTTTTACAATTGCGAGTCCAGTTACCTCATCTTCATTCACACCCTCAATTGAATCAATATCAGCTAACGAACGAATCAATGCGATTCCACCACCAGGAACAATTCCTTCCTCAACGGCAGCTCGTGTTGCAGCGAGTGCATCATCAACACGGTCTTTCTTTTCTTTCATTTCTACCTCTGTTGGGGCACCAACATAAAGAACAGCTACACCTCCTGCTAATTTAGCGAGACGTTCTTGCATTTTTTCTTTGTCATAATCAGATGTCGATGACTCAATTTGCGCTTTGATCTGACCGATACGAGCCTCAATGCCTGCTTTGTCTCCTGCACCATTAACAATTGTTGTGTTGTCTTTATCGATGTCCACTTTTTCCGCAGTTCCGAGCATATCAAGCGTCGTCGATTCCAGAGACAACCCACGTTCTTCAGAAATGACTTGTCCACCCGTTAGAATAGCGAGATCTTCAAGCATTGCTTTTCTTCTGTCACCGAATCCTGGAGCTTTCACTGCTGCAATTTTCAATGATCCACGAATGCGGTTCACGACAAGTGTAGCCAATGCTTCGCCATCAACATCTTCAGCGATGATAACCAACGGTTTTCCCGATTGAGCAACAGGTTCCAATACTGGAAGCAATTCCTTCATGTTTGAGATCTTCTTATCATAGATCAAAATCATCGGATTTTCCATTTCTGAGATCATCTTCTCCGTATTTGTTACGAAGTATGGAGACAAGTAACCACGATCAAATTGCATTCCTTCTACAGTTTTGACGTCTGTCTCCGTTCCTTTTGCTTCCTCAACAGTGATGACCCCGTCGTTTCCAACAACCTTCATGGCTTCTGCAATCAATGAACCAATTGATTCATCATTATTGGCAGAAATTGTAGCGATTTGCTTGATTTTGTCATTGTCCGAGCCTACTTCTTTTGAAATTTCCTTAAGGTTACTCACAATGTGTGATACCGCCTTGTCTATTCCTCTTTTCAAATCCATTGGATTTGCACCGGCTGCAACGTTTTTAAGTCCCGCATTAATGATCGCTTGTGCGAGTACAGTGGCAGTTGTTGTTCCATCACCTGCAATATCTGCAGTTTTAGAAGCAACTTCTTTCACCATCTGTGCGCCCATGTCTTCTATAGGGTCTTTCAATTCTACCTCTTTCGCTACCGATACACCATCTTTCGTGATGTGGGGAGCGCCAAATTTCTTGCCGATGACAACATTTCTTCCTTTCGGTCCCAACGTTACTTTTACGGCATTCGCAAGAGCATCAACTCCTTTTTTTAGTTTGTCTCTTGCATCGATATCAAAGTGTATTTCCTTTGCCATGTCTATTTCTTTTTATGATGCGCTGCTCTACGTTCGAGCGCATTGATTGTTATTGTTTGTACTTGTTAGAAGATTCCGTATATATCGGCTTCCTTCATGATTAAATAGGTCGTTCCATCTAACTTGATTTCGGTTCCAGAATACTGTCCGTACAAGACTTGATCTCCTACTTTTACTGTCATTGGTTCGTCTACTTTTCCATTTCCAGCAGCGACAACCGTTCCTCTTAGCGGTTTTTCAGTAGCTGTATCTGGAATTATGATTCCGCTTGCCGTTGTTTTTTCAGCTGGAGCAGGTTCGATAAGAACTCGATCTGCGAGTGGCTTAAATGATATTGACATACTGTTTTGAATTAAATGTGTTTACGTTTGTGATTCCATACACGAAATCTGTGCCATTCAATAGAATCAGACAAAATGTAAGTTTTAGATAAAAAAAATGTCAGTATGGTGACATACTGACATTGATCTATTTTCTTCTTCGCGCTTACGGAGTTGTTCCTTGCGTATTTTGATTTCCTTGATTTGCATCTTGACCGTCCTGCTGACCTTGCTGTGGTTCTTCAGGAGCACTTAGCTCTGGCGATTTGGTCATCACTGTCAGTGCGATACTTCCTATGCCGACAATAATGGCGAGAGACCAAGTTGCTTTTTCAATAAAGTCGTTGGTTTTTTGAACTCCTCCAATTTGTTGCGCAGCACCGAAGTCTGAGCTTAATCCACCTCCTTTTGGGTTCTGTATGTAAACCACGAATACGAGTAGAACACTCGATAAAAGAATAATTGCTGTTATAATTCCGATCATCTATTTTGTCTTAATTTTTTTCTCTAAATCTTCTATTAGGTTTGCAAAGAAAATCTTTTTTTCTGGAAATGCCAAGATTAATTGCTGATAAGCTGAAATTGCTTGAGGATAATTTCCTTGCATCACATGAATTTTTGCCAATGTTTCGCTTACCGGGAGTTGGTTTTCTTCCAAACTTATCTTTGCTTTTTTGACAGGGGAGAAGAACTCTGTTTTGGGTTTTTGAACTTCGCCGAACAAGTCACTCGACGGATCAAATTCAGCAAAATCCTCAACAACTGCATTGATTGCTTTTTTATCTGAATTGTCGCGTACAGTATAGTTATTATTGGAATGCAACCATCCTACAAAACTGGATGGTTCTGTTTTTGCAATGACCTCCGAGGTAGCCGGTTTAAAAACAGTTGGTTGTTCGATTTTTTCTTCCTCTTCCTGTGTGAGTTCATCGAGGCGGTAATTTGCTGCGAGCGAATTATGAAGTATGGACTCCTCTAAAGGATCTTTTGGTTGCTCCTCCATTTGAAGAAACTCTTTTTTGCCGGCAACCGAGATTTCAGTATCTGAATCGACAAAAGTTTCTTTTTCTTCAAGGATCGAAATGTTTGTTGTGTCTTCGTTTTGTTTTGGTGGCAGTTCCGCTTCCTTTTGTAAGACGATCTCTTTTGCGTCTGTATGATTCTGGATGAGGTGGTAGAGTTGCACGCGGTCGGGAATTCTATACGAGTGCTTGATGAGTTCATCATCAAACTGCACGTTTCCAGATTTACTTAATCCTTTCAAGTACAAAATCGAGAAGATGTGTGTATACGGGTACTTTTCTGTCAGTTCATTTAATGAAGCCAAATCTTCCGTCATCAAGGCGCTGGGATCTTTGATCCAATTTGATATTTCCTCTGAACGTAACATTACCAGTTTGACATTAATTTATTGATTACATCTTGAACGATCTGCGTGTTGATGTCAGTTAATAATTCTGATTCAACGGTTGCAATATCCGCAGATACATCGTAATCCACAAATCTAGAACTTGTTAATGCAATTTGTTCCTCCTCCGGTGCGGAGATAAAAATTTCGAAGCGGACCGTTATTGAAAGTCTATTTTTTGCTGCATTGTCGTCTTCTTGAAGTGCAACAGGTGCAATTGTATAGTTTGAAATTGTTCCTTCAATGGTGATTTGTGCATTTTCACTGTCACTATCAATGAGCAACCTCGTATTGTTTTGAATACCATTTCGGATTGCCTCGGACAGTGTTGCTGAATAATTTAATGGGGCATTGGCCGCATTGTTCTCAAGTGAAGTTACATAGTAGGTTTTCCATTCCTCTGGCATATTACCATCGACAAAAGAAATTTTGGTCGGCCAACAACTGGTCAAAACGAATAAAACAAGTATGAAAAGTAATCCTCTCATCAGTCAGTAAGATTGTATTCTTTGATTTTCCTGTACAATGTACGTTCACTTATTCCAAGTTCTTTGGCCGCATATTTTCGTTTGCCTTTGTGCTTGATCAACGCCTTTTTAATAAGCTCTTTTTCAGTATCTTCTAACGAAAGCGATTCTTCGACCTCCTCATGTGCTTCGAATGTTTCTTCTGCCGTTTTCTGGGTAGGATAAGCAAAAGTTGTCTCTTCCTTCTGTGCTGGAGGCAAAAAATGCGTCGACGGCTGCAATGAATCTGTGTGCACATCATCATACAGGCGATTGATCATTTTGGTCTGGTCGCTGCTGAGTGCTGTATCGCCTTCTTGTTTGAGAAGTTCAACAACAAGTTTTTTCAAATCCGTCAAGTCCTTTTTCATGTCGAACAGGAATTTATACATCAATTCGCGTTCATTGATACTTTCTTTTGAGTCACTAATTCGTGCAGGACTGTTGTTTCTCTCTGAGGGCAAGTAGCTTTGGAGAATGATTGTATCGATTTCTCGGGAGGTTTCTATTACCGAAATTTGTTCTACTGTATTTTTGAGTTGTCGGATATTGCCGGGCCATGAATAACTGTTCAGTTGTTGAATGGCATCGGGCGTTAATTTTATTCCGGGCATTCTATATTTATCTCCAAAGTCACTCGAAAATTTACGGAACAACAAGTGAATGTCCTCTTGTCTATTCCTCAGTGCAGGAAGTGAAATAGGAACTGTACTCAATCGGTAAAACAAATCTTCTCTGAATTTCCCATTCACAATTGCAGATTGCATATTTTCATTGGTTGCAGCAACAACGCGTACATTTGTTTTAATTACTTTGGAGGAGCCGACACGAATGAATTCACCAGTTTCAAGAACACGCAATAGGCGTACTTGTGTTTGCATTGGTAATTCTGCTACTTCATCAAGGAAAATTGTCCCTCCGTCAGCAACCTCAAAATATCCTTTTCTACTGCCACTCGCTCCAGTAAAGGCCCCCTTTTCATGACCGAAAAGTTCGGAGTCAATAGTTCCTTCAGGTATCGCTCCACAATTTACAGCAATATATTCTCCATGCTTTCTAGAACTCAACTGATGAATCACCTGTGGAATACTTTCTTTTCCTGTTCCACTTTCACCGGTTACAAGTACCGAAATGTCAGTTGGAGCAACTTGAATGGCAACTTCTAATGCACGGTTGAGTAGTGGAGCATTTCCAATAATTCCAAACCTTTGTTTTATTTGTTGTGCATCCATTTGTATTATTTTGTAGGTTCTAAAACATCAACAACTTCTCCTTGGAGTGTTGCAGCTGTACATGTCTTAATCTCGACCATCACATAGTCGCACTTGTCAAAATCTCCTTTAGGAAAAATAACGGTTGTATTGTGGTCGTTTCTCCCAGCCATATGCTCTTGGGAGCGTTTTGAAACCCCCTCAACTAACACCTTCTGAATTTTCCCAAGTTGTTTTTGATTGATTGCGAGTGAATTCTCTTGCTGTATATTGATGATTTCAGTCAGTCTTGTACCTTTTATTTTTTCAGGGACATTGTCATCAAATCGCCTTTCAGCAAGTGTTTTAGGCCGTTCGGAGTATTTGTACATATATGCAAAGTCCCATTTCACAGCACGCATCATTGAAAGTGTGTCTTGATGCTCTTCCTCTGTTTCATCACAAAATCCAGAAATCAAATCTGTTGAAATAGAACAATTCGGTATGATACGCCGAATTGCATCAATTCTTTCGAGGTACCACTCCCTCGTATATCCACGATTCATTCTCTTGAGAACATTTGTGTTACCAGATTGTACAGGTAAATGGATGTAATTGCAAATATTCTCATGTTTTGCAATAACTTTCAATACTTCATCGGTCATGTCTTTTGGGTGAGAAGTAGAAAACCGAATGCGCATGTCGGGAGAGATGGCTGCAACCATTTCCATAAGTTGAGCAAAATTTGTAGTGGGCTGACTGTCGTCTTTAATTTTGCCTTTTGATGTCATGTTCCATCTGTAGGAGTCTACATTTTGTCCAAGAAGCGTAACTTCTCGATATCCCTTATTAAACAAATCGTTGCATTCGTTGAATATTGTCTGTGGGTCCCGCGATCGTTCTCTACCTCGTGTAAATGGGACAACGCAAAATGAGCACATGTTGTCGCACCCTCTAGTAATTGAAACGAAGCCTGAAACACCATTTTTATCAAGTCGTATTGGAGAGATATCGGCGTAGGTTTCATCCCTTGACAACAAAACATTGACTGCCTTTTGTCCGCTTTCTACCTCTTCTATAAGGCCGGGTAGGTCTCTGTATGCATCAGGTCCTGCGACAAGGTCGACGAGTTTCTCTTCTTCCAATAAATTTTTCTTGAGACGTTCGGCCATACATCCAAGAATTCCAACAACCAATTCTGGCTGACGTTGTTTACGTTTCTTGAAATTGGTAAGGCGGTTACGAACTGTTGATTCTGCTTTTTCTCGTATCGAGCAAGTGTTAATTAAAACGACATCTGCTTCTTCAACATCGCGTGTGGTTGTGTATCCGTTCTCACTCATTATAGAGGCAACGACCTCACTGTCTGAGAAATTCATGGCACAACCGTAACTTTCAACATATAATTTTTTTGAACCGTCGTTGTTGCCCTCAGCTATCTGACTATCAAGTGCTTCTCCGTTATATTGATTGGGATTTTTTTCAGAAGTAAGCTTCTTTTCTACTACTGAATCTGTATGTAATCCTTTGTCTTTCAATTTTTTGTGTTTTTCTTGTCAATTGGCCTCGATTCGAACGTTCTGATTTCTAAGCTATTGAACAAATAAATGTTAGTGAACTGCAATTAGAACGACCAAAACCATTCCTTATACGCTGCAAAGATAAGAAAGTACATTGAGAAAAACGACATTTTGTCAGTATATGACAATTACCTGCATCATAAGTGCAGGTTAGGGGAAAGGGGTTTTTCAAACCAAAAAATAGCCTATTTATAAGTTAGATACGATTTAACTTCTTGAGACTTTGTTCGAAATTTTAATCGCTTTTAGTAGCAATGAGATTTTTTTGTATTGCGAGTCTTTGATTTCAAAATATTCGTACATTCTTCGAAGTGATGATCCAATACCATCTGCACTAAGGAATGCTTTTTCGCCAATTTCCTTGTTGCTCAGAACCAGATTTTTCAGAGGTATATTGAGCACAGTCCAGTCAGTTTCATTCAAAGACCTATTTATACTTGTTTCTATACGTTGGCGGTTGAGTTCGAATTTGTTTGAATCAAAGACCAACTCATTGCCCTGGTTGCGCTTTAATTTTTTGACTTCCTCCAGCAGTTCTTCACGGCGTTTTCGATTCTTTTTTTCATTGCGTCTGTAATATGAAAATAGGGAAGTAATAATGATTAAACCGAGGGAAACAATACCAAATGTTCGTTTGAATTGATTGGTTTGAAGTTCTAATTTCATAAAGCTTATAAACTGTAAATCCGAAAATTAATTTTGCTATTGCAGAACTGAAAAATTTGAACAGATTTAACAATTTGAAACAATTTGTTTGCTGTTTTCGTTGAATATTGAAATTAAATACTCTTACTTTGCAGTCCTTTTTGACGAAAGAGTAGCATGTTCCATTAACTAAAACAATATACCTATGGCTAAGAACCTAGTAATAGTTGAGTCACCTGCAAAGGCAAAAACAATCGAAGGTTATCTCGGTAAAGATTATAAAGTAAAGTCCAGTTTTGGGCACGTTCGTGATTTGGCTAAAAAAGGAACAGCAATTGATGTTGAGAACAATTTCACACCAAAATATGAAGTGTCTCAGGATAAAAAACAAGTTGTTTCAGACCTCAAGAAGGAAGTGAAACTTGCTGAGGTGGTGTGGCTTGCGACTGATGAAGACCGCGAAGGGGAAGCAATTTCTTGGCACCTCTACGAAACACTTGATCTGGATAACAAAATTACAAAACGGATTACGTTCAATGAGATTACAAAGCCTGCAATTACAAAGGCAATCGAGTCCCCTCGTGAAATCAATAAAGAACTTGTAGACGCACAACAGGCGAGAAGAATCCTAGATCGTTTGGTTGGATTTGAATTGTCCCCTGTTTTGTGGCGTAAGGTGCGTCCGAGTTTATCTGCTGGACGTGTTCAATCTGTTGCTGTGCGATTGATTGTTGAAAAAGAGCGAGAAATTCAAAAACATGCGATAGAAACTTTTTACAAGGTGTCCGCCATATTTTCTACCGAGAAAGGTAAAATTCGTGCAGATGTTTCGCGTCAAATAAAATCGGATCAGGATGTTCAAGAGTTGCTGCAAAATTGCTCAACTGGTAATTTCAAAGTTTCAGATGTTGTCATGAAGCCAGCAGTAAAAAAACCAGCTGCTCCATTTACAACTTCAACTCTTCAGCAAGAAGCTAGTATCAAGCTTGGTTTTTCCGTTTCGAGAACAATGACAGTTGCTCAACGTCTTTATGAGGCAGGAAGAATTACCTACATGAGAACGGATTCTGTAAACTTATCGGATACCGCAATCAAGGCAGCTGAGGCAGAGATTAAAAAAGCATATGGAGCGGAATTTTCCAATCCAAAGAAATACAAAACGAAAGATTCAGTTGCTCAAGAAGCACACGAGGCAATCCGACCGTCTGATTTTTCCAGACACAACATCCAGGGAGAGCGTGATGAAGAGCGCTTGTATGATTTGATTTGGAAACGGGCGATAGGCTCGCAAATGTCAGACGCCAAGTTGGAACGTACAACAATCAAAATTGGTGCAGCGAACGTTTCAGAAACATTTCTGGCGAAAGGTGAGGTTATCAAGTTTGAAGGGTTCTTAAAAGTATATCTTGAAAGTAACCTAGATGAAGAGGATGTTGAGTTTGAATCCGGGTTGTTACCAGCAGTTGTCAAAGGTGATACTGTGCGAAGAGAAGAAATCAAAGCAACGCAGCGTTTCTCTAGACCACCTGCGAGGTATGTTGAGGCTTCCTTGGTGAAGAAGTTAGAAAGTCTCGGAATTGGCCGTCCATCGACATATGCACCGACAATTACGACCATCCAAAAAAGGGGGTATGTCGAAAAGCCAGAACGCGATGGATTCGATAGAAAATATTCACAGTTTCTACTTGCAGGAGATTCAATTGAGAAGAGTCAGCTTTCTGAAGTTACCGGAAGAGAAAAAAACAAATTAGCACCAACCGATATTGGAATCGTTGTGACCGACTTTTTGACGGAGCATTTTGAGCGAATTATGGATTACAACTTCACGGCGCGTGTGGAAGAAGAGTTTGATGAGATTGCCAAAGGATTGGTTGAATGGACAGAGATGATAAAGGATTTTTATTCTCCTTTTCATTCTTCAGTTGAGCACACATTAGAAAATTCGGAACGTGCAACAGGTGAACGAGAGATTGGAACTCATCCAGAATCCAACAGGAGAATAATTGCCAGAATAGGTAAGTTCGGACCAGTAGTTCAAATAGGTGATGAGCAAGTGGACGGTGAAAAAGCGCAATTTGCTTCGTTAAGAATTGGGCAGTCAATCAATTCGATAACTTTGGAAGAAGCACTTGAATTGTTTGAGTTTCCAAAAAATATCGGTGTCTTTGAGGGTGAAGATATTGTTGTTGCAGTCGGGCGTTTTGGCCCATATGTGAAGTTTAAAGAGATGTTTGTTTCGATTCCAAAGGATGAAGAAATTGGAAGTGTTGATATTGTTCGTGCCATTGAGTTGATCAAGGAAAAACAAGCGGCAGATGCACCTGTTGATGAATACGAGGGACTTCCAGTTCAGAAGGGGACAGGCCGATTCGGTCCGTTTATCAAATGGAATGATATGTTCATCAACGTGAATCGAAAATATGATTTTGACAACCTTTCTCACAATGATATTGTTGAATTGATTGAGACGAAAAAGCAGAAAGAAATTGACAAGATGATTCACAATTGGGAAGACGAGGGAATCTCGGTTCAGAAAGCCCGCTGGGGAAGATTCAATATTGTGAAAGGTCGAACGAAAATCGAACTGCCAAAGACGTTTGATGTTGATGCATTGACATTGGAAAAAGTCAAGGAAATGCTTGACGCAAACAAACCGAAGAAGAAAGCAGTGAAGAAGAAAAAAAAGAAATAGCTCTGGTGATACTATCTTGTTTTTCGGCTTCATGGTATGATTTATCTGTATCTCTGCAATCGCCACAGGCAGTGTCTCTATGCATCGATATCGAGTTTTCAACTATTTGACTTGTAAAGTTTAGTTCTAGCTTTCATAGCTTACGTTCAATTTTCGTTTATTTTTGAACAAAGTCACGATTGAATGAAGGATATATCAATATATTTCAAGCCTACTGTAATTTCAAGTTCAGATTGTAAGGGTGATTTGCGCAATTCGGCACTTGTTTATGATGACGGAGGGTTTCCGGAAATTGAAAACAAGGGTGTTGCACTTATTTATGTACCTGAGAATCGAAAAAGTCCGTATTCAAGTCTTGAGGGAAATGAGGATTTTAGAAAACAATTTTATTCCTTTAATCGGGGTGATAATTGGGACTTTTCAATTTATGATCTGGGAACGATAGCACCTGGCGAGACGGTTGATGATACTTATTTTGCGTTGTCGCAGGTTGTTTCCGAATTGGTCAAACGTGATGTTGTTCCGATGGTTATTGGTGGTAGTCAGGACATACTGATGGCTTGCTACAAAGGATTTGAGCATTTGGAGCGAATGATAAATATTTGTTCTGTGGACAGTTCCTTAGATGTTGGAAGTCCCGATTCCGAAATTTCTTCAGATGCATATGTGAGCCACCTCTTGATGCAAAGACCCTGTTTCTTATTTAATTACGCGAACATTGGAATGCAACGTCCATTGGTACAAGGTAAAGATATTCATCTTTTTGAGAATCTATATTTTGATATTTGTCGTTTGGGAACGTTCAATTCAGATTTCAGGTTGGCAGAGCCTTTGCTTCGTAATTCTGATTTGATCTCTGTAGATTTTAATAGTATTAAGAATTCGGAAACTGATCCTTCCAAATATTCCAATGTAAATGGTTTTAAGTCGGATCAGATTTGTCAAATCATGAAGTATGCGGGAATGAGTGATAAAATGTCCTGTATATCTATTGCTGAAGTGCATCCTGATCAATCGGTCAGCGCTTCAAATCTATTAAGCCAAATGATTTGGTATTTTGTTGATGGACTGGCACAGAGAGTGGGTGATTTTCCTATTGAAAATAAAACGCGTTACAAAAAATTTCATGTTCATATTGATGACTTTGATGACGATCTCATTTTCTATAAAAGCCACAAGTCATCGCGCTGGTGGTTGGAGGTTTCTTATCCTGCAGCGGAAGGCAGTAAATATGAACGCCATCACCTTGTTCCCTGTAACCAAATTGATTACGACAATGCTTTGAAAAATAAAATCCCCAATTTGTGGTGGAAAACACTTCAGAAGCTATCCCATTCCTAGGGCATTCATTGAAATATCTAACAGACAATAACGATTGCCTACTATTTTTAACATTGATCTTCAAAAAGTTTACTATTACAATAAAAATAGTTATTTTAGTCGCTTGAATGATTCGGTGCGCCTCGTTTATAAGGAAGTACTCAAGCGTTTAAAAACTATGTGATTTATGAAAAAAAAGCTACTTTTATTGTCCCTATTTACCTGTTTGTTAGCGGGTAAGGTGCTTGCTCAGCAAGATAGAGCTATCACACATTTTATGTATGATAAAATGAGTATAAATCCAGGAATGACCGGAATTGGTATCAAAAATGCAATCTGTGCCTCCTCGATTTATAGAAATCAATGGGACAAAGTGAATGGAGCTCCAAACTCAGCGGTGTTGAATATTGAAGGAGATTTGAGTCAGTATGGTGTTCCTGGTGGAGTGGGTATTTCTTTTTATCATGATGCGATTGCGTTCACTAGACAAAATACAGCTGTTATCAATTACGCGTACCACTTGCCGATGGGTACGGAAGGCTTTTTAGGCATAGGATTGGGTATTGGTATAACCAATTTGGGATTGGACCCTACATGGATTCCACCTACGTCAGTACCGGATGCTTCGTTGCCTACGGCATTTAGTCAAACAAAATTGGATGCGAACTTTGGTTTGTACTTCAAATCAGACGATTATTACGTTGGGCTTTCATCCACACACCTTCCTGCGCCAGACTTTAATGATGACGAAACAGCACCACCAGGAACAAGTTTGGTTGGATTAAGTTCTGCACGTCACTATTACATGATGGGTGGATATACCTATCGAAACATACGTCCGGGTGACGATATTGAAGCAAACTTATTGGTGCGAAGTGATGTTGTGAAGACGTCGTTTGATCTCGGTGCACGCTATATGTGGCAAAATCAATTGTACGGAGGGCTTTCTTACAGGCTTTCTGATGCGGTAGGTGTAATGCTTGGAGCGAATGTATTTCAGTTGATCAATGGCGGATCTCTTGCGGCAAGAACAAATTCGTTAACTGTTGGATACTCTTATGACGTTACAATTAATAAGTTGTCGAGTGTCTCAAGAGGCTCGCATGAAATGATGGTAAAGTATTGTTACTTCTTACCACCAATTCCAGTGAAGAAATCACACCATCCAAGATGGTTGTAGGAAAAAATATTTTAATTAATTGTAACCATTTCGGTGAATAGTCCGTTATATCGAAGATACCAAGATCCTGTAATTTGTTAATTTTTGAGATATCCGGAAGATTTAAAAAAAGGTAGAATGAAAAAACTTTTGTTATTTAGTTTAGTTGCAACGTTTGTAGCATCGTGCGTAACTAGGTCAGGGCACTTAACTGGTACTCAGGGTAGACCAATTTACTATCCAGATTTGCCATTGGGCATGGTTTATATTCCAAATGGGAGCTTTACCATGGGTGAGAACGATGGAGATATGCCATTTCTTCACCAAAGTAGGGCAAAGACTGCTTCAGTCCAAGCGTTCTATATGGACCAAACTGAAATTTCCAACAATGAATACCGTCAATTCGTTGATTGGGTGCGAGATTCAATTGCGCGTAACCTAATATATGAAGGAATCGAAGAGGATGCAGACGCAAGTCGTTGGATCAACTACAAAGATTATTACTTCAGTGAAGGAGATGGAGAATATGTTGATTATGAGGAGTCAGACCGAGACATCAACAGAGAAATCTTTAGCTTGAATTGGGACAGAACACTTTCTTTTGAAGATCCAGAGCTCGTTCCGTTATTAGCTGAGATGTACTATCCAGAACAAGAACGCTACTACAAAAGAAAAGAAATTGATACCCGAAAGCTCATCTTCTCCTATTATTGGATTGATTATGTTGAGGCCGCGAAAAGAGGACGGATAAATATCTCTCCAAATGCTTTTACGAACGACGGTATAAAGGTTGTCGATGGACATAGAGAATTAGAATCACAACCGCATCCATTTACAGGAGAGCCGCAGGGTCAAGATCTAAACTTGTCGCAAGGGATTTCAGGAGAAGGAGGAATTAACAAAAAAGGTCAAAGTAATGCCATTCGTGGGCACAAAAACCGCCAACGTTTCATTATTGACGAGAAAATTAACGTTTACCCTGATACACTTTGTTGGGTGAGAGATTTTACTTACTCGTTCCACGATCCGATGACTGCGATGTATTTTTGGCATCCAGCATACGACAATTACCCTGTTGTTGGTGTGACTTGGACACAAGCCAAAGCCTTCTCTGTATGGAGAACACAGCTATTGAACAACTGGTTGGTTGCGATGGGGGACATTTTTGTAAATGATTTCCGTCTGCCGAATGAAGCAGAATGGGAACGCGCTTCACGTGGTGATTTAGAACTTTCACAATACCCATGGGGTGGTCCTTACATTAGAAACGAGGCAGGATGTTTCTTAGGAAACTTTAAACCAATGCGTGGAAGATATTCTGATGACGGTGGTTACCATACAGTTAAAGTGTATTCTTACAATCCAAACGGTTTTGGTTTGTATTGTATGGCAGGAAATGTTGCCGAGTGGTGTGAAACAGCCTATGATGAGTCGATGTACGAGTTTTCACATGACCTAAATCCAGATTACAGATACAATGCAATGGATTGGGATCCGCCATCAATGAAGCGTAAAGTTCTGCGTGGGGGTTCATGGAAAGACATTGGATATTACTTGAGAAATGCAACACGTTCGTACGAATACCAAGACACAGCAAAGTCGTATATTGGTTATCGAAATGTGATGACTCACCTTGGACGTGGAGGACGTGACTTCACCAAAGAGGGAGGGGAAGAAATTCGAAGTGATATTCAACTTCGATAAAGTTTAAAAGTAATAGTAGTTAGTAGCAAATTTAAAACTAAAAAATCAAAGAAAGTTATGAAACCAGGAAGTAAAGGATGGAAAAAGTTCATGTCAAAATTATATGGATGGGGAGCTGCAGTAGTAATTATTGGTGCACTGTTTAAAATTGAACATTTCCCAGGAGCCAGTTACATGCTTATCGCCGGATTGAGTGTAGAGGCATTCATCTTTTTTATGTCGGCATTTGAGCCAATTCATGAAGATCCGAACTGGGAATTGGTATATCCAGAATTGGCATTAGGCCATTCAGATGAATTGGACCACGACAACTTACCTGCTGGTAGAGGAAATGGTATTTCTGATCAATTTGATAAAATGCTTGAAGAAGCGAAAATTGATGGTGAATTGTTAGAGCGGTTAGGTGATGGTATGCGTACACTAGGAGATAACGCAGCGCAGCTAAAAGGCGTTACAACGGCCGCAGCGGCAACAGACTCATACGTAGACAGTCTTCAAGAGGCCTCGAACAAAGTATCATCTTTGTCTGATGCATACGAAAGAGCAGCGGTAACAATATCAGGAATGACCTCTGCACAAGCAGAAGGCGATTCTGTTGGTGAGCAAATGCAGAAGGTTTCTAAAAATCTTTCAGCACTTAACAATGTTTATGAACTTCAATTGAAAGGTTCTTCTGCGCATTTAGAAGCAACAGAGAAATTCCAGGCACAAGTTACAGATATGATGAAAAATCTTTCTGATTCAGCTGAGAATACTCGATTATACAAAGAGAATATGTCGTTAATGTCTAAGAATCTTTCAGATCTCAACGCGGTATATGGAAATATGTTGAAAGCCATGACAATTACTAAAGGGTAGCGAAGTAATTGCTTTAAATGAATTGTAAAACCAATAATATTTAATTAATCATGGCAGGAGGAAAAGAAACACCGAGGCAGAAGATGATCGGGATGATGTACCTAGTACTGACCGCACTTCTGGCACTTAACGTATCAAAATCAATTCTTGATGCATTCGTTGCAATCGAGGAAAACATGCAAAAAGCGAACTTAACAGAGCTTTTTAGAGGTGATGAGAAACGTGGAGAACTTGCTGAAACCGCAAGTGATAAATCAAACCCACAACGTGCGATCAAAGCGCAAATGTTGTT
>Ga0233397_1000157_pt1 | contig 34102 bp, 33 predicted proteins | sample 35DmetaG_FD_189957 | JGI IMG/M metagenome (GOLD analysis project Ga0233397, IMG submission 189957) | Seawater microbial communities from Monterey Bay, California, United States - 35D | ecosystem: Environmental > Aquatic > Marine > Coastal | place: USA: California | collected 2016-10-20
TTAATTAAAAGAAATAAGGAAGTAAAAAATGGTTCATTGCTAAGCCGCCTATAAAGAATCCAATTACAGCGTATAAGGAAACTAATTGAAGATTACTTAAGCCAGAAATAGCATGACCCGAAGTACATCCACCTGCATAACGAGCTCCAAAACCAACTAAAAAGCCACCCAGCGAAAGTGTGATAAGGACTTCAGGATTTGAGAGGGCTTGCAAACTGAATAACTCTTCTGGCATATATGCCTCTCCAGCACTTTTTATATTAAACTGATGGAGTTGATTAATGGTGTCTGGGTGCAGTTGGACTGCAATACTATCTGACAACCAATTAACACCAATCCAACCCCCGATTATGGCGCCAAAAGCAACTAATAAATTCCATTGTTGTGTTTTCCAATCAAAATCAAAAAAGCGTGTGCTTTTACCCGCACCGCAGATTGTACAAAGCGTTCTTAGGTTTGAGGACATGCCAAAATTCTTACCGAAAAAAAGTAATAAAAACATGACAAAAGCGATCAATGGCCCACCAATGTACCAGGGCCAGGGTTTAAAAATCCATTCCATATAAATTATAATACTAATTAGTTAAAGTGTTGATGGACATACATAGTCCGATAATTTCATTTGTACTTTTTTGATCGCAGCAAATCCACCACGAACATCGATCAAATTATGAATCCCACGACTTTTTAAAATAGAAGCAGCAATCATACTTCTGTATCCTCCAGCACAATGAAGATAGAAATGACCCTCAGTAGGGAATTCACTCATATGATTGTTTAAAAAATCAAGAGGTATGTTATTTGCATCGATAAGGTGTTCTGATAAGTATTCCCCAGGTTTTCGGACATCAAAAATATTCAATTGCTCTTTTTCAGCTAAAGATTTGAAGTTTGCGACCTCAATTCCTTTAACAGTATCTATTGTTTTAGCTGCTTTTTTCCAGCTGTTCATACCACCTTTCAAATAACCCAATGTGTTGTCAAAACCAACACGAGCTAAACGTGTAACTGTTTCTTCTTCTCTGCCTTCAGGAGTTACTATTAGTATCGCTTGATCTACATTTCCTATCATGGCTCCTACCCATGGGGCAAATCCCCCATCAATACCTATGAAAGTTGATTGAGGAATGTGTCCTTTTGCAAAATCATCTTGATGCCTTACATCTAAAATAATCGCACCTGTTTCATTAGCAGCAATTTCAAATGCTTCAGGAGATAAGGGTCTTGTTCCTGATTCGATCACTGATTCAATATCTTCATACCCCTCTTTGTTCATTTTTACATTTAAAGGAAAATATTGTGGTGGGGGAAGTAAACCATCCGTTACTTCTTTTATGAATTCTGCTTTAGTCATGTCTGCTCTTAAGGCATAATTTGTTCTTTTTTGCTCTCCTAGAGTTCCAACAGTTTCTTTGCTCAAGTTTTTCCCACAAGCAGAGCCAGCACCATGTGCAGGATAAACTAGAAGGTCATCAGCCAAAGGCATAATTTTTTTACGAAGACTGTCATATAGGATTCCTGCCAGATCTTCTTGAGTCATATCAGCTGCTTTTTGAGCTAAATCAGGGCGTCCCACATCACCCAAAAACAAAGTATCACCACTAAAAATAGCAATGTCTTTTTTAGAAACATCACTCAATAAATAAGTGGTGCTCTCCATAGTATGACCCGGAGTATGTAAAACAGTAAGCGTGAGTTCACCTATCTTAAACTCTTGTTGGTCTTTAGCGATCAAAGAATCGAAACCTGTTTTTGCCAAAGGGCCGTAGACTATAGTTGCTCCTGTTTCTTTGGCAAGAGTTAAATGGCCACTTACAAAGTCTGCATGAAAATGAGTTTCAAATATATACTTAATAGTGGCTTTATTTTTTTTTGCTTTATTGATGTATGAACCTACTTCTCGAAGAGGATCAATAATGGCAGCTTCTCCGTTACTTTCTATATAGTAAGCGCCTTGAGAAAGGCAGCCCGTATAAATTTGTTCTATGATCATTTCTTTTTGTTTTTTGTAAAATTTAAATTTTAAATAGTATCCTTTGTCATATTTGTTACACTTGAATTTAAGAATTCGTTTGACGGCTCAATTTTTTTTGTAGTGCTGTTTTTTTGCAGATACCATCAAAACTATCTGTTGCATCACCCGATGTGATAAACAAGTTTTGTTTTTTTAATACTTTAATAATATCGCTTTTTAATATCACGTCTCTAGCCGGACCAATGGCGCCAACAAACATAACACGAATCCCCTTCTTTTGAAGTGCTAAGATTAATTCAGTAAGTTGTTCTGCGGCAGAACTATCGATGTAATTAATTGAACGGCCATTAATTATAAAGCCTTTGATTTTTTCTGGATTTTTGTCAATGGCGTTATGGACTAGTTTCTTGAAATATTGAAAATTCCCAAAGAAAAGTTGTGCATCAAAGCGAAGAACCACTAGATCTTCTCTTGGGACTACTTCATCTGGAAAACGATAAATATTTTTAAAATAGTTTGTCTTACCTATTCTTCCTAAAAAAGCGTAATGGGGTTTTGAATTTCGATAAACCAACAAGAGGAGAGAGAGTAAAACCCCTAATAAAATTCCCTCGGTGATTCCTGTAAATAGTGTAAATAAAAATGTAATTAATAAAACTAAAAATTCGTCTTTGGCGGTTTTGTATAAGCGAATGGCATAGTTAACATTAATTAGATTAACAACAGCTACTAGAATAATTGCGGCTAAAATTGACTTAGGCAAATAATAAAACCAATCAGTAAAAAAACTTAAAACTACCGCAATTATTGCTGCAGTAATCAATGGTGCAACTCCGGTTTTGGCTCCTGCTTGATCGTTCACAGCTGTCCTTGAGAATCCCCCTGTGGTTGGGTAGGATTGAAATAAGGAGCCTATAATGTTTGAGGATCCTAATGCAATTAATTCTTGATTGGCGTCGACTTGATAATCTTTGTGTTTTTCTTCAATTGCTTTGGCAACAGAAATGGCCTCCATGAAAGCTACCAGTGCCAATGTAATTGCAGTAGAAAAAAGAAGTTGAATGTTTTCCCAAGTTACATTTGGTAGGCTAAAAAAGGGAAGTCCTTCTGGAATCAATCCTACAACTTGTACTCCATTTTCGTTCTGTTTTGTAAAATATACCCAAGCAATTCCTAAGGTCACAATAAATAGGGATGCTGGAATTTTTGGATTCCATTTTTTTATGATTACCAATAAAAAGATACTAACCAGGCCTATGATTAGTGTAGGGAAATGTACAGGTGTAACACTATTAAAAAACGATTCAATGACGAGATGAAGTTTATTGCTTTGTGAAATGTTAATTCCTAACAAATGTTTTAATTGACTAAATCCAATAATGATTGCTGCTGCTGATGTAAAACCACTAATTACAGGTTTTGATATAAATTCGACAATGAAGCCCATTCTAAAAATACCTAAAAGAAATTGAATGACTCCCATGAGTAAGGCTAAAAGAATAGCCATTTGAATATATTGGTCTGGTGAAACAATAGATAAGGCCCCCAGTCCTGCCGCTACAAGTAAAGAATCCATCGCTACTGGACCAACAGCTAATTGTCTTGATGTACCTAGAATGGCATAAATGATTTGTGGAGTTAGTGCAGCATAAAGCCCATAAATAGGAGGTAGACCTGCGATTAGCGCATAGGCCATTCCTTGAGGGATTAGTAAAATCGCTACCGTAACCCCTGCAATGAGGTCATCTTTTAAATAGGTTCTCTTATAGGAAGGCAACCAATCAAGTATGGGAAAAAATTGTTTCAGAATACTTATTTTCATCAAAAATACTACAGTTTAAATCAACAGCTGTAACATAAGTTACACCATCTCTTTTTAGGAGTGAATTTGAATGGTATTTCTGCCCAGTGTGAGTTTTCCATTTCGCTCCATTTTTTTTAACAGTCTGGAGATAACCACTCTTGATGAATTTAAATCAGTAGCTACTTCTAAATGCGTAATATTAAGCGTATTTTTTTTGAGATAGGTAACTTTACCCAAAAGATATCGTTCCAAGCGTTCGTCCAAGTTCAAGAAAGTAAGAGAATCCACAGCTTTCAGTAATTCAGCCATACGGTTGTGATAATTTTCAAAAATGAAGACGCGCCATGTTTTATATTGAGCTAACCAAGGATCCATATATTCTGCTGGAATCATAATGAGTTTAGTATCGGCTTCACAGATGGCTCGAATTTCACTTTGTGTGGATTCCATACAGCAATTTAATGTCATCGCACAAGTATTTCCAAAGTCCACGTGGTAAAGAAGTAATTCGTCTCCGTTATCATCTTCTCTTACAACCTTGATTGCTCCTTCAAGTATAAGGGGTATAAATTTGATCTGTTCTCCAAAATCAATCAAAATATCTCCAGCTTCTACTTTTCTTGTTGTTCCCACCTTATTGATTTTATTGAGCAAGTTGGCTTCAAAAAAATGTTTTATTGAGTCAAGGTTCATCTTAGATAAGTTAGAAATGATTTCATTAACATGCTTTTTTTTAAAAAAAATAAAATCTTCCCCGAAAGGGAATTAAAGGTCAAATTTAAAGAACTGTAATTTAAAATTTGACAGTTACAAAAAAACTTAACTACTTTTGTTTTCAAACAAAATTAAGCATGGCCAAGAATTTAGTAATAGTAGAGTCTCCTGCAAAAGCGAAAACCATAGAGAAATTTTTGGGAAAAGACTTCAAAGTAGCTTCAAGCTTTGGTCATATTGCAGACCTTCCCTCTAAAGAGCTTGGGGTGAGTCTTGATGGAGATTTTACGCCGAAGTACATGGTCAGTAGTGATAAAAAGAAGCTGGTTAGTGAGCTAAAAAGTTTAGCAAAAAAATCGGAGACAGTTTGGTTAGCAAGTGATGAAGATCGAGAGGGAGAGGCGATTGCGTGGCATTTGGCGAATACCTTAGACCTTAACGAAGACAATTCGAAACGTATCGTTTTTTCAGAAATCACGAAAAATGCTATTCTAAAAGCAATAGAAACGCCACGTACTATAAATTATGATTTGGTAAACGCCCAACAAGCAAGAAGAATTTTAGATCGCTTGGTGGGATACGAGCTTTCACCTGTTTTATGGCGTAAGGTAAAAGGTGGACTTTCTGCAGGAAGAGTTCAATCGGTGGCGGTTCGATTGATTGTGGAACAAGAGCGTGCTATCAGAAATTTCTCACCTGATCAGAGTTATAAAACGCAAGCCTTATTTTTTACAAAATCTCAAAAACAAATTCCAACTCAATTAGTTAAAGCATTTAATGATAGTGAAGGAGCAAATGCTTTTCTTCAGCAAAATGTTAATGCAGAATTTAAAGTAAGTGACATAAAAAAGAAGCCTGCTAAAAAAAGCCCGGCAGCTCCTTTTACAACCTCAACATTACAGCAGGAAGCGTCTAGAAAATTATATTTTTCAGTAAGTAAAACTATGACAATGGCTCAACGTCTATACGAGGCAGGTCATATTACTTACATGAGAACGGATAGTGTAAATCTGTCAAAAGAAGCGCAAAAAAACATTGCATCTCAGATTAATTCAGCCTACGGAAGGGAATACCTGAAACCAAGAAACTACAAAACAAAAAATAAAGGAGCTCAAGAGGCACATGAAGCCATTCGTCCTACTGATTTTTCTAAATCTAAATTAAATATAGATCATGATCAGGCGCGCTTGTATGAACTCATATGGAGAAGAACAGTAGCCTCTCAAATGAGCGATGCTCTTTTGGAAAGAACTCAAGTAATTGTTGAGTCCAACACTCACAAAGAATTTTTTACTTGTAAAGGAGAGGTAATTACTTTTGATGGTTTTTTAAAACTATACCTTGAAGGAGTGGATGACGATGATGATGAAGTAAACGGGATGTTGCCAAAAGTTACTGTAGGCGAGACGCTTAATCTGAAAAGGATGACTGCCACTCAGCGTTTTACACGCCCTCCATATCGTTATTCTGAAGCTTCTTTAGTAAAGAAAATGGAAGAGTTAGGGATAGGTAGACCTTCTACCTATGCACCTACAATTTCTACAGTACAAAACAGAAAATATGTTGAAAAGGGGTCTTCCGAGGGAGAATCGCGTGCATATCGACAGTTTATTTTAGAGCAAAATACAATCAAAAAAGAGCAACTTACTGAAATGGTAGGTGCAGATAAAGGGAAGTTGATTCCTACCGATATTGGTATGATTGTAAATGATTTTTTGGTGGACAACTTCAAGAGTGTATTGGATTTTAATTTTACTGCACAAGTAGAACAGAGTTTCGATGATATTGCAAGTGGAAACAAAAATTGGACTGAAATGTTGAAGTCTTTTTACGATCAGTTTCATCCTACGGTTGAAGACGTAAAAGAAAATGCTCAACGTGAATCTGGAGAACGAGTTCTGGGTGAAGACCCTGCTACAGGTAGATCAGTAAAAGTTCGTCTGGGAAAATTTGGCCCTATGGCACAAATAGGCGATCCTGATGATGATGAAAAACCAATTTATGCAAGTTTAGGTCCTAATCAACAGCTGGAAAGTATTACTTATGTTGAGGTAATGCAACTTTTTGAAATGCCAAAAACCTTGGGAGAATTTGAAAACCTTGAGATTGTAGTAAACAACGGACGTTTTGGTCCTTATGTAAAACACAATGATGTTTTTATTTCTCTTCCCAAAGGCATGTTAGCTACAGAAGTTGATTTAGAAACTGCCGTTGCTTTAATAAAAGAAAAGCAAATTGCAGATGCACCAATATTCACATTTAATGAATTACCTGTGATCAAAGGGGTAGGACGTTTTGGGCCCTTCTTAAAGTGGAGTGGGATGTTTATAAATGTGAATAAAAAGTATGACTTTGATAATTTGACAGATCAAGATATCGTCACACTTATTGAAGAAAAAATTCAAAAAGAAAAGGATAAGGTAATCCATGACTGGACTGAGGCTGGAATTAGAGTAGAAAAAGCACGCTGGGGAAGACATCATATCATTAGAGGAAAACAAAAAGTTGAAATTGGAAAAGATATTGATGCAACAAAACTGACCATAGAAGCTGCTGAAAAGTATCTAGGGAAACCCAAAGCAAAGAAAAAAAAGGCTAAGAAAGGATGAGTTTAGAGCTGCTTGTTCCCATTGAGAATGAAACACTCGTTGGTTTATCTTTATTGCCAAAACAAATCATTGGAAAAAACATTAGTATTCATTCTGAAGCCAACGGACTTCCTGAGCTTCAGGGGTTAAGAATTGCTATTATAGGATTAAGTGAATACCGGAATAGTTTTTTCGCAAACTCAACTTACAACGTTAATCAATTCAGAAAAGTATTTTATGAGTTGTACCCTGGGAATTGGAATTTGAAAATTGCAGATCTGGGAGATTTACCAAATGGAGAAAAAGTTGAAGACACCTATTTTGCAATAAAGGAAATTGGAATTCATTTAAAACAGATGAATATAATTCCCGTTTTTATTGGAGGAAGTCATGATTTATTGTTTCCGTTATATGAGGTTTTTCAAAAGTTTAATCAATTAGTTAATGTTGTTTCAATAGATCGATCATATGATTTTTCACAGGAAGATGAATTGATTTCTGGACGTTCTTACATGAGCAAAATAATTATGGAAAAGCCTAATGTTTTGAATAATTACACCAACATTGGTTTTCAGACGTACTATTGCGCAGTTGAAGAAAAAGACCTCATGGAAAAGCTCTATTTTGATGGGATTCGACTAGGACAAGTTTTGGATGATCCTACCATTACAGAGCCTGTTTTTAGGGATGCTGATATTGTTGGTTTTGACATGAAATGCTTGTCTTGGCAGGCTATAGCAGATCCATTGAAGGGTCAGCCAAACGGAATAGATTCTAGAACAATTTGTGGATTGACTCGATATACAGGGATTAGTGATCGAATTAGTTTTATGGGTATTTATGAGATTCCCTCAACACCAATGACTCATCAACTTTTGGCACAAATGATATGGTATTTTATTGAAGGAGTCCATTACAGGTTTGGGGAATATCCTGTTTACACCCAAGATTTTTCAAAATATTCAGTGACTCTTTCAGATCAAATTATGGTATTTTATAAGAGTGAAAGTAGTCAACGATGGTGGATGGAATTAACAAATAATTCACATCTAAATAATAAATCAAAAAGTACAACGTTATTAGCATGCACAGAAAAAGATTATCAAGATGCATTACATGATAATATACCTGATCGATGGTATAATGCGGTCAAGCGTCTTTGATTTTTGAGATATGATTGATTTTTAAAAATTAATTATTATCATTACACTGCACAGTGAAATTATTTATAAAAAAATACCTAGTTTTATGCTGAACAAAAGCATACAATAGATTTTAATAAAAATATTAATGAAAAGACTTTTAGTTCTCCTGAGCGTATCTCTTCTACTTATTTCATGTGGAAATAAGAACAGAGGAGAACTTATCGGTGTTAAACAACAAAAATGGTTTGGTGAAAAGCCATATGGGATGCAATTGATTGAAGGCGGTGCCTACATCATGGGTAAGTCAGATGAGGATATTGCACAACTTCAAAATGCACCTGCTAGAACAGTAACAGTTCCTTCCTTTTACATGGATGAGACTGAAATAACCAACAGTGAATACCGTCAATTTGTTTACTGGGTTAAAGATTCTATAGCTTTAGCCATGCTTGCAAGAAAAGCAGATGAGCTTGAACTTGGTGAGGATAACAAAAACGGGATCGGAGAATTTGCTTTTCAAGATGCTGATACCTCGAAACTCAATGAGTTTCAAAAATACATGCGCGCCAATTATTATGAAGTAAGTGATGATTTGTACGCAGGTCGTCCGCTAAATTGGGATGCTGATTTGAGTTGGAATACCGAGGACTACTATGACCAAGCGTATGCTGAGGTCATGGATTCGTTATATTTGCCCCCAGAATTATGGTATAATGGGGAGATAAAACTAGATGTTTCAAAACTAGTTTACGCATATGCTTGGTTTGATGCAGAAGGGGCAGCCGCTGAATCAAAAAGAACACGTCAACAATTTATTGACAGAACACCATTTATCAAAAAGGAGAAGGTTCAGATTTATCCCGACACTACAGTTTGGATTAAGGATTTTGTTTATTCCTACAATGAGCCTATGCACAATGACTACTTTTCTCACCCAGCCTACCAAGATTATCCAGTGGTTGGAGTTTCTTGGGGACAAGCTGTAGCTTTTTGTAATTGGAGAACAAATTTCAAAAATGGATATCAACGTGAAAAAGGAAAGCCTACAGTAAGTAGATTTAGATTGCCTAACGAAGGTGAATGGGAGTATGCTGCTCGTGGAGGAATTCCTTCTGGGACATATCCTTGGGGATCCCCGTATCTTTTAAATGATAGAGCATGTTTCTTGGCTAATTTTAAACCATTACGTGGAGATTATGCATCAGATCAAGCGGTATATACTGTGGAAGCACGTTCTTATGAACCGAATGACTACAATCTTTACAACATGGCTGGTAATGTTGCTGAATGGACAAATTCATCTTATGATACTGGGGCATATGAATATTTAGCTTCACTCAATCCTAATATGTCTTTTAAAGATGAAGCCCGAAAAGTAATTAGAGGAGGATCTTGGAAAGATGTTGCTTACTTCTTGAGAGTGAGTTCAAGAGACTATGAATATTCGGACACCTCAAGAAGTTATATAGGGTTCAGAACAGTTCAAGATTATTTAGGGGTCCAAAAGGTAAAAATCAAATAATTTTTGAATTCATGAATTCTTAGTATCTTTAACATCAAGAAGAATTTCAATAAATATCACTAAAAATAAAAAAGAAATGGATGACAAAACGTTAAACAAACGCCTGAGAAGTAAAGTTGCAATGCACATGTTATTTGGTTTAGGAGGTGCCGTTGTAATTATAGGAGCACTTTTTAAAATATTACACCTTGAAATAGGACCAATAACAGGAGGATTAGTTTTAGGACTAGGGTTAGGAACAGAGGCATTAATTTTTACAGTTGCTGCTCTAAATACAGGAGAGATTAAAGAAGAACACAACGATTATGTGAAAAAAGTTAAAGGTTCTGGACCTCAAAAAACAGCTTCAAGTTCAGACGAAGGATTATCTTCTAAAATTGACGCTATCATGGCAGAAGCAAAATTAGATGTTAGTCTAATGAATTCTCTTGCAGACAGTATTAAAGGTTTGGAGTCATCTGCAAAAGCACTTTCTCCAGCTACAGATGCAATCTCAGCATCACAAACATATTCTACAGAATTGGCTAATGCAGCATCAAGTTTGGAACAATTAAATTTAAATTATCAAAACCAACTTCAGCAGTCTAAAGAAGGGGTTGACTTCAATGATAAAGTAGGTGAAAACGCAGAACAACTTAGAGCTCAAATGGAAAGTTTATCAGCCAACTTAGCTGCATTGAATGATGTATATGGCGGTATGTTGAATGCAATGAATAAAAAATAAGATATGGCTGGAGCAAAAGAAACCCCCAGGCAGAAACTTATCAGTCTGATGTACCTTGTATTTATTACCATGCTTGCATTAAATGTAAGTAAAGAGGTATTAGATGGATTTGGTCAAATGTTTGTTAAAATTGCTGATGCAAATGAACGTGTTTCAGAGAGTAATAATTTGTTGTATGCCAATATTGAAGTAAATGCTTCTGAAAAAGGTGGTAAATGGGTTGGTCATGACCGAACTGCAAAACAAATTAAAGAGGAATCAGATGCCTTTTTCAATAAAATTGAAGACATCAAAACAAAAATTACCGAAAAGCAAAAACTTAAAGATCCTAATCTTGAAAAATTTGCTGAAATGGATAAAGGAGAAGCGCTTGATGTTATATGGTTTAAAGAAGGTTCAGTTGGAGCTTCGGATGAATTCCTAAGCATGATCGAAGAATATCGAGGACATGTGATAAAAGTTTTTGGAAGTCAGTATCCAGCATCAATTGACATGGTAGAAGCTAGATTCTTTATTGGAGACATGAACAGGAATGTCAAAAATAAAGACAATATGGATGAACCATGGTTAGATGCAAATTTTAAAGGATTTCCTTTAATTTCATCTTTAGCAAAGCTAACGATGATGCAAAACGATATTCGTCAAACAGAACATGATGTATTGACAACCCTCATGGGTAAAGAACTTAAAATGTCTTCTACTGTAAATGAATCCAATTACACGAGTCTTTTAATCACAGAAAAAGGGGCTTATTATCAAGGTGAAACTTTTGATGGTAGTGTAATATTGGGACGCAAAGGAGGAGCTCAAAACCCAAACTCGGTAGATTTGAAAATAGATGGAAGAAAGTTATCATCTTCTGACTACGATTTGATTCCTGGTGGGATAAAGCTGAAGGTTAATGCTGGTTCTCCTGGAGACCACACTATTGATGGAGATCTTGTTTTTCTTAACGAAGGAAATGAGTCTAAAATTTCAGTAAATCAAACGTATTCTGTTATTTCTAAACCCAATTCAGCCGTTATTTCTGCGGATAAAATGAATGTGGTATATCGTGGAGTGCAAAATCCAATAACGATTTCAATACCTGGTATACAAGACAGCAAAATCAGAGCTTCTGCGCCTGGATTAAAACGTGTAAGAGGGAGTAAATACAATTTATTCCCAGGAAAAGGAAGAGAAGTTAAAATCAATGTTTCCGGTACTTTACCCGATGGAAACAGGGTTTCTTCAGTTTCATCATTTCGAATTAAGGATATTCCAAAACCTGCAGGATATTTTCGAGGAAAATCCGGTTCCTTTACATTGCCAAAATCTAGTTTAGAAAGAGGTGCGGTAGATGCGAAGTTGGAAGACTTTGATTTTGATTTACCTTTACAAGTTAAATCCTTCCGTTTTAGAGCTCCTGGACAACCAAGTGCAGTAATTCGAGGAAATAAATTGGATAATAAGGCGATTAGGACTTTGAGTAGAATTAAAAATGGACAGACAATAATTATTTCTGACATTGAAGTAATAATTCCTTCAAATCCGAGTTATAAGTTAAAACAAACCTCGCCGATATCCATTACGATCAACTAATTGTTATCCAAATGAAAAAGCAAGTCTTTATTGTTTTATTTACTTTTCTAATTTGTGTTCAACAAAGCTGGGCTCAAGCCAATCTTTTGAACGCTAAAGTTCCTCAAGAAATTGGGGTCCAAAATGAACAGCAAATTAAGGCAGATAATAGTTCACCTATAGCTTACGGATATGTAGACGATAGAGATATCTTATGGTCAAAGACAGTTTGGGAGACAATTGATTTAGATGAGCGAATTAACTTTCCTTATTATTATCCAACAATCAATAACGGATATCTTTCCAACACGAGACAATCGTTATACAGAATTTTAATAGATAATATTAATGCTGGAAACATTACAGAAATTTATTCCACTTCCTATTTTAATGAAAAATTGACACCTGAAGATTTAGAGGACAGATTGTTGTCTAAACAACTTTCAACAATTGGTATTGAGAAGTCAAATTCAGGAGAGGAAGTAACGGATAACGATTATGACATCTATAAAATTGAGACAGATAAGGTAATTCAATACAGAATTAAGGGGACTTGGTATGTTAACAAGCGTCTGGGTGAACTAAAGTATAGACTTTTGGGAATAGCACCTGTTGCTCCAGATGTTTCTACTCTAAGTGATGGTCCAGCAGCGATGGCAGATGCATTAGTTCCACTCTTTTGGGTATGGTTTCCTGATGCACGTGAGGCTTTGAGTAAGAGTAAAGTATTTAACTCAAGGAATTCTTCGCAGCCTATTACCTTTGATAATATGCTTAATTCAAGACGATTTAATTCTGTTATCTATCAAGAGGAAAATGTATATGAAGACCGTGCAGTAGATCAGTATATTTATGAAGATGCATTACGTCAGTTACTTGAATCTGAACGTATAAAATCTGTTATTAGAGACTTTGAACAAGATCTTTGGAATAATTAAATTTACCCCTTAAATGAATAGAGCGCTTTAGGAAACTAAAGCGCTTTTTTTATGGTATTTTTGTAGACTATGAAACATTCGATTGTTGTTGGTTTTGGTTTGGCTGGATTTCATTATGCACGACAATTAAAGTCACATAATAAAGATTTTCTCATTATTGATACTTCTCAAAATAGTGCAAGTAGAAATGCTGCTGGAATTTGTAATCCAACGGTTTTGAAACGCTATACTATGGCTTGGAAAGGAGCTGAATTCTTGAAGTATGCCATGCCAAAATACCAAGATTTTGAAGCAGATTTTAAAACACAAGTATTCCACTCTTTACCAATACAGCGTTATTTTTTTTCAGCAGGAGAACAAAATAGTTGGTCAGTTGCCTCTCAAGAGGACGGATTAAAAGAGTTTTTAGATCCTATTTTTAAGACTAATTCTTTAGAAGGAATCAAAAGAAACTTTGGTTATGGTACGGTCCACAATGTAGGACGTTTGGCAATTAATGAACTATTAGAAACCTTTTTAACACATTTGAATACCGATCAAAAACTAGAATCAACTTTTGATTATACCGCATTAAAAATTCATGATGATAAAGTAATTTATAAAGGTGTAGAAGCAAAGAATATTGTCTTTTGTGAGGGCTATGGTTTAAAAGAGAATCCTTGGTTTAATTACCTTCCATTAATTGGCTCAAAGGGAGAGTATTTGAAAATAAAAGCTGCTGAATTATCCCAAGAGCAAATTATAAAAGGAGGTATCTTTATCAGTCCAATAGAAAAAGATCTCTTTTGGGTTGGCGCCACCTTCAATCGTGATGATAAATCAAACTCAACATCCGAAAAAGGATTACAATGGATTCTTTCAAAACTTGAAACTTTTATCGATTGCCCTTTTGAGATCGTTCATCATGGCGCTCAAATTCGACCTACCGTTTCGGACCGACGGCCTTTATTGGGGAATCATCCTTTACATAACAATTTGTATGTTTTCAATGGTTTAGGTACTCGCGGTGTTCTAATGGCTCCACTGCTTTCATGTTGGCTTTATGAATTTATTGATTTTAAAAAAGAATTACCAGATGCAGTAGCGATTAATCGTTTTGAAACCTATTTTAGCAATCCAATAAGGACCTATGTTTAATGCACATAACATCACCGTTAGTTTTGGAGGCGAAACCCTTTTTGACTCTATTTCTTTTCGATTAGGAAAAGGCGATAGGGTTGGTCTTATTGGTAAAAACGGTGCAGGGAAATCCACCTTATTAAAACTGTTGGCAAAGGAGAATAATCCAACCTCTGGAACCTTTGCCCTTGAGAAAAATTGTCAAATAGGATACCTCCCTCAAGATTTAGATTTTGAAAATGGACGTACAGTTTTGGAAGAAGCTTATTTAGCTTTTGAAGAGATCATTAAAGTAGAGAGACGTCAAGAGGAAATCCATGAGTTTATGGGTAATACTCAGGATTACGAAAGTCAGGCCTATATGGACGTCTTAGATGAGCTTACCGAGCTCAATACACGATATGAAATGATAGGAGGCTATCATTATCAAGCCCAAACGGAAAAAATACTGGTAGGATTGGGTTTTACTATGGAAGATTTAAACGCTCCAACGGATACTTTTTCTGGAGGTTGGCGTATGCGAATTGAGTTAGCCAAACTGCTTTTAAAAGAAAATGACATTCTATTATTAGATGAGCCAACTAACCACTTGGATATAGAATCTATTATTTGGTTGGAACAGTTTCTCAAAAAATATAAAGGGGCTTTAGTCATGGTTTCTCATGACCGTATGTTTCTGGATCAGGTGACTAATCGCACCATTGAAATTGTACAACAAAGGATCTTTGATTTTAAAAAATCCTATTCTGAATATATGTTGCTCCGTCATGAGTTACGAGCACAACAACAGGCTGCTCAAAAAAACCAAGAGAAGCAGATTCAACAAACAGAAAAGTTAATCGAACGTTTTAGAGCCAAAGCATCTAAAGCAAGTATGGCACAGTCTCTTATTAAAAAACTGGATAAGATTGACCGTATTGAAATAGATCCTGAGGAGAATAGAAAAATTAAATTTGAATTCGCAATATCACATCAACCAGGAAAAATAATTTTAGAGACACAGAATATTTCTAAAGCTTATGACGATAAGCAGGTGTTGAATGGAGTTAATATGGAAGTAGTCAGAGGAGAGAAAATAGCTTTTGTTGGACAAAACGGACAAGGAAAATCCACTTTAGCAAAAATCATTGTAGATGATATTTCCTATGAGGGGGAGGTGAAATTGGGACATAACGTGGAGTTGGGCTATTTTGCTCAAAATCAATCTACTTATTTGGATGGCTCAAAGACTGTTCTAGAATCTGCTGAAGATTCAGCAACTCCGGAAAATAGAACAAAAGTAAGAGATTTGTTGGGATCCTTTTTGTTTCAAGGAGACGCTGTTGAGAAGAAAGTATCTGTGCTTTCTGGAGGAGAGCGAAATCGATTGGCACTCTGTAAATTATTATTACAGCCATTTAATGTGTTGATCATGGACGAGCCAACTAATCATTTGGACATAGCTTCAAAGAACGTGTTAAAAGAGGCTTTGCGAAATTTCAAAGGAACCTTAATTTTAGTTTCTCACGACAGAGATTTTGTTCAAGGCTTGTGCGAAAAGGTTGTTTCCTTTAAAGATCGTGAAGTGAAACCTTTTTTAGGAGATATAAATGCATATTTGGAATATCAAAAATTCTCTTCATTGAAAGAGTTAGAGAAGAAAACTCCCGTTGTGCGTCAAGAAAAAAAAGAGAGTGATTCTGCAAGTTTTGAAAAGCAAAAAGAGCAACGCGCTGCTCAACAAAAAATTGAAAAAGTAGAAAAGAAGATCGCTCGATTAGAAAAGAAGATTAAAGAGATTGACTTTGACCTTGAAATAGAATACGACAAAACAATTGCTCAGCCTAATTTTTTTGATAATTACCAAGCCAAAAAGAATGAACTTGAGCAATTGATGCAAATCTGGGAAGAGCTTCAAGCTACATTAGAATAGCACATAAACGATGGAAGAACATTTTTTTCAATGTCCTTATTGTTGGGAAGCTATTTCCATGCTTTTTGACTCTAGTCTCAATCAAAGTCAATATGTTGAAGACTGTGAAGTTTGCTGTCATCCCATAGAAGTACACTATCAAAAAGATGAAGACGGGACAGTATTAATAGAACCCTTATAATTCGTTTGATAGCTTAGATTCCCTGTAAATAACGTTCTGCATCAAGAGCAGCCATACAACCTGTTCCAGCAGCCGTTACCGCTTGACGATAATCTTTATCTTGAACATCACCGGAAGCAAAGACCCCTGGTAAATTAGTTTCAGTAGTTTTTCCTTTAGTAATCAAATATCCAGCTTCATCCATATCCAATTGCCCTTTGAAGATTTCCGTATTTGGTTTATGCCCAATTGCAATAAATAATCCGGCAATTGGGATTTCTTCCAATGCTCCAGTTTGGTTATTTTTCATACGTAAGCCTTCAACTACTTGTTCTCCCAGTACTTCATCAATTTCAGTGTTATAACGCAGATCAATATTAGGAGTACTTGTTACTCGATGTTGCATGGCTTTAGATGCGCGCATTTCATCTTTTCGAACCAACATGGTAACCTTAGAACAGATTTTTGCTAAGTAAGTCGCTTCCTCAGCAGCAGTATCTCCTCCTCCTACTATAGCAACGTTTTGTCCTTTATAAAAGAAGCCATCACATACAGCACAAGCAGAGACACCTCCACCTCTCAATCGTTGTTCGCTTGGAAGGCCCAAATATTTTGCAGTTGCTCCAGTGCTGATAATTATAGTTTGTGCATGAATTTCTGTTCCATCTTCAGCAAAGGCTTTGTGCATTCCTCCTTTCTGAGTTCCAAATTCTACTTTGTTGATAAAACCAATACGAACTTCTGTACCGAAACGCTCTGCTTGTTGCTGTAATTGTAACATCATAGTAGGACCATCAATACCATCTGGATATCCTGGGAAGTTATCTACTTCAGTAGTGGTGGTCAGTTGCCCTCCGGGTTCCATTCCGGTGTAAAGGATTGGTTTCAAATCAGCGCGAGCTGCATAAATAGCTGCTGTATAGCCCGCAGGGCCACTTCCGATAATTAAAGTTTTAAGCGTTTCCATTCGTTTCAATATTTTGATCAAATGTAAAGGATATAATTTAGTCGTATCTTCGTTTTTAATTAGATTTATTAATAAACTTATCAATGTTTTCTTTTCAAAAGATTGTTTTTCCAATTCTCCTCTTTTTTCTATCATGTAAAAGCCCTAAATCAGAAAATGCCGAAGAAATTATTCAAAAAGCGTTACATCAGTCTGGGTTTGATAAGCCTTCATTTTCTGTTGATTTTGATTTTAGAGACTATCACTACACATTGACACGCAAACCTTCTTTTTATTATTTTTCAAGAAGTACAATTCAAAAGGATATTGAAGTGAAAGATGTCATGACCTCTTCAAAACCTTTACAGCGTTTTATAGGTGGGAAAGTGATTCAACTTTCAGATAGTCTTCAGAGGGTCTATTCCAATTCTTTAAATTCTGTAATGTATTTTTTTCAACTTCCTAAACCTCTTCAAGATACTGCTGCAATAAACGAATTAGTAGGAGCTGTTGTAATTCATGGAGACACATATTGGACCCTTAAGGTAACTTTTAAAGAAGAAGGAGGTGGAGAAGATTTTCAGGATGAATACCGTTACTGGATTAATCAAAAAAATCACGAAATAGATTATTTAGCATATAATTATCTAACTGATGGAGGAGGCACTCGGTTTCGTCGTGCGGTAAACAAAAGAAAAATTGAAGGAATTTTCTTTCAAGATTATGTAAATTATAAATCTTTTCAAAAATTCGAACAATTAGACAGTTTGCCTAGTCTGTTTGAACAGAAAGAGTTAGAGCAAGTTTCTTTAATTGAAAATAAAAATATTAGAGTAGTAAAATAAAGTAAGCCCACAATATGTGGGCTTACTTTTATTCATTAGTCTTTCTTTGCTGGATTAAGATCCAATTTTTGGACTCTTCAGAAGAGTCAAAAAGATGTTCTTCTAGAGAGATCAACTCAAGGGAATGTTCAAAAACATTAAAATTGAGTAGGCTTACTGAAGGTATTAGCATGCCTAAAGACAAGTGGAGTGATACAATGTAGGTAATTGATTTTTTCACACGGGGACATTTTATACAAATGTACATAGGATTAAATAAATAAACATATTTCCAATGCTGAGTTTGAAAAGAAATCCTAAATTTGGAATTCGCAACAATTTATAGGATGATTAATACATCAGAAATTGCTTTACTTGAATATAAGGCGCCAGGTAGTTTTGAGGAGACACGTTATGAAAAATTACATAATGTAATTGTTGATTCCTCCTCAGAGGGATCAATAAAAATTGCTCACACCATAGCAAGTCTCATTATCGAAAAACAAGATCAAGATCAAATGTGTGTCTTGGGACTTGCGACTGGATCGAGTCCTCTGAGTGTGTATAGAGAACTAGTAAGATTGCACAAAGAAGAAGGATTAAGCTTTAAAAATGTAATCACGTTTAATTTGGACGAATATTTTCCACTCTCCAAAGAGGATGTCCAAAGCTATCATTACTTCATGCATTCTAATTTATTTGATCATGTAGATATTAAAACTGAAAATATTAACATCCCCGATGGTGAAGTTTCAATTCAAGAAGTCAGAAACTCTTGCATAGCTTATGAAAAGAAAATAGATAAAGTAGGAGGAATTGATTTACAAATTTTAGGGATAGGGAGAACAGGTCATATTGGATTCAATGAACCGGGTTCTCATTTAAACTCTCAGACACGTACCATTACTTTAGATCATCTTACTCGCTTTGATGCAGCTCCCGCCTTTCAAGGAATTGAAAATGTCCCAAGGAAAGCCGTTACTATGGGTATTCAAACCATACTAAACGCAAAGCGAATTTTGCTAATGGCTTGGGGTTCTTATAAAGCTGAAATCATTCAAAAAGCCATTGAAGGAGGAGTTTCAGCCATGATTCCCACCACTTATTTACAACATCACAAAAATACTACTCTCATCTTAGATTCTGAGGCAGCCTCAGAGTTAACACGAATTAAAACACCCTGGCTTGTAAGTACTTGTGATTGGAATGAAGCCAATCGTTCAAAAGCAATTGCTTGGTTATGCGAAACCACAGGAAAGTCAATTTTAAAGCTTATCGATGAAGATTATAATCAGCATGGAATGTCAGATTTGTTGGCCTTACACGGGAGTGCTTATGACCTAAATATTGAAATGTTTAATCGGTTACAGCGCTCTATAACAGGTTGGCCAGGTGGAAAGCCTAATGCAGATGATCAATATAGACCAGAGCGAGCTAACCCTTATCCTAAAAGGGTAATTATTTTTAGTCCACACCCAGACGATGATGTAATCTCAATGGGGGGGACGTTTGATCGTCTAGTGTCTCAAGGTCACGAAGTACATGTGGCTTATCAAACCTCTGGTAATATTGCCGTATCTGATCAAGACGCACTTAAATATCTAGAAGTAACTTCAGACTTAATTGAAGAGAAATCAAACCCTCAATTAGAGATATTGAAAAAAGCATTTTTGGAAGCAAACCCAAATCATCCTACTAATCGTTCAATTTGTGATTTGAAAGGGAGTATAAGAAAAAGAGAATCTTTAGGTGCAACACGTTATTTTGCTGTTCCAGATAAGCAAGTTCATTTTATGAATCTCCCTTTTTATGAAACAGGAATGATTGCTAAAAATCCAATTTCACAAAAAGATATTGATCTTACGGTTGCAATAATTGAAAAGATCAAACCTCATCAAATCTATGCGGCAGGAGACCTAGCAGATCCTCATGGAACACACCGTGTTTGTTTGGATATTATTTTTGCTGCTTTAAAAACTCTCAAACCTAAACCCTACATGAAAGATTGTTGGGTTTGGCTGTATAGAGGGGCTTGGCATGAATGGGATATTCATGAAATTGAAATGGCGGTTCCTATGAGTCCTGATCAAGTTTTAAGAAAAAGAAAAGCGATTTTTTACCATCAATCACAAAAAGATGGGGTCATGTTTCAGGGAAATGACCATAGAGAATTTTGGGTGAGGGCAGAGGAAAGAAATGAGGCTACAGCTAAAAAATATCAAGCGATGGGATTAGCAGAATATGCTGCAATTGAGGCATTTAAACGCTATCTCTTCTAATGTTTTACAACTGCTTCGATCTGGTAATCATAAGCAGCTCTTAAATAATCTATGTTGCCTAATGAATCCAGAAAGAAACTTTTGCGCGTTTTATTCAAAGATAGGTCTGTTTGAGTTTCAGTAGTTTCATTAGTAATTAAGCTTATTTTCCCATCGTGATTTACTTGGGAGGCCTGTAATTTGAATGTATTGGTATTGAAGAAGTAGTGCCAGATGTCATTCTGTTTTCCTTCTGGATAGCTTACTTTGAGTACATGTACAGGTAAACTGTCCAATAATTTTTTCACTCCTTGATACTCTAACTTGGTACCTGAATCTAGGAGTTTATAGGGTTGCCAAAATACATATAGCGCACCCTTAGCAGATTGAAGCGCATGATTCAATTGAAGAGAATCAAAAACCTGTTTATTGTTTTCAAATAACTGAATTTTTCCACTCTGATATATTGATTTGGAAATGGATCCCAATTTTTCAGATTCTATTTGTGTGCTAAAGGGTTCAAAAGAATGGGATATTTTTTGAACTATTTTTCGCTCAAAGTCCCCATTTGGAAAGTACAATACGGTTTCTTTTTTGTAATCAATTTTAGCAATACTTTCCCATTTTTCAGAACCACCGTGAGCAGCTATACTTTTCCGAACCAAAAGCTTAGCATCCATTTTTTTATCACAACTTATGAATAATATCAATAAACTCACAAATAAGGCTAAAAAGTAGAGTTTCTTATTTAACAAATAGAGATTCAATTAATTTGTATTTTAGTTAAAAATAAAATGATCATGCAAAAACTTAAATCAGCAACCGTAAAATTAGTCTTTTTACTTTTCTTCCCCGCTTTGACTCTTCAAGCACAAAAAAAAATCTCTAAACGTCAAATAAATGATATTAAAATAGAGATAATGCAAGAGGTTGAGGATCGACACAAGAATACACAAGTGATGATTGATAAGGTTTTTAGTTTTGCTGAATTAGGATTTCAGGAGTATGAATCTTCTGCTTATTTAACAAGCATACTAGAAACTGCTGGTTTTTCAATAGAAAGAGGTATTTCTGGAATTCCAACTGCTTGGATGGCACAATGGGATCATGGAGAAGGTCCTGTCATAGCATTGGGAAGTGATGTTGATTGTATTCCAAAAGCATCACAATATCCTGGGGTTGCCTATCATAAACCTATGGTTGAGGGAGCACCTGGTCATGGGGAAGGTCATAATTCAGGAATACCCGTAATTATTACTGCAGCACTTGCTTTACAAGAACAAATGAAAAAAAACGACTTAGGGGGTTCTCTGGTCGTGTGGCCAGGTATTGCAGAAGAATTAGTTGCTTCAAAAGCGTGGTATGTCAGAGATGGTTATTTTGAAAAAATAGATATGTGTATTTTCACTCATGTAAGTAGTAATTTATCTGTTTCTTATGGTCAAGCAAGAGGAACGGGATTAATCTCGGTAGAATATACTTTTGATGGTGAAGCGGCACATTCTGCAGGTTCTCCATGGAGAGGAAGAAGTGCATTGGATGCAGCAGAATTAATGAATGTGGGTTGGAATTATAAACGAGAGCATCTACATCCATTGAAAAGATCTCATTCTATTTTTACGGATGCAGGTGATCAGCCTAATGTTGTTCCTTCCAAAGCATCGATTTGGTATTATTTTAGAGACATTACTTATGATGGAATCATGAAAATGTATAATGATGGGAATAATATCGCCAAAGGAGCTGCATTAATGACCGATACTAAAGTCACTTCTAAAGTTTTAGGAACAGCTTGGCCTAGACATTTCAATAAGATAATTGCTGAAACAATGGATTTAAACATTCAAAAAGTGGGACTTCCTAGCTGGTCTGACGCTGATCAACAATTAGCAAAAGCCGTTCAAAAAGAGGTAAATTCAAAAAATGAAAAAGGTTTAGCTACAGCGCTTTCAGGGATTGGAAAACCTCAAAAGAACCCAGTAAGTGGAGGGTCAGACGATATAGGCGATATTTCATGGACGATCCCTACCGTTACTTTGCGTTTCCCTTCAAATATTCCTGGTTTGCAAGGACATCACTGGTCCAATGCTATTGCCATGGCTACTCCCATTGCACATAAAGGAGCAACAGCAGGAGCAAAAGTAGTGGCAACAACAGTGATAGATTTTCTTACAAAACCTGAGCTTTTAAAAAGTGCAAAGAATTATTTTAAAAATGTGCAAAGTAAAGACACAGAATACAAGCCCATGATTACAGAAAAAGATCCACCACCAATCTATTTGAATGAAGGGATCATGAAACAATATAGACCACAGCTTGAAAAATTTTATTTTGATGAAACTAAATATGACACATATTTAGACCAACTAAACATTCAATATCCAACCTTAAAGTAGATGAAAAAAACTTCCATACTTTTCGTTTTTTACTGTTTGTTTTTTGTGCAACTTTTTGCTCAGCAAAAGATTTCAAAACCAGATTCTTTGGCTATTGTTTCAAAGCTTTTTAAACAACAAGCAGATTGGAATAAAGGTGATATTGACGCGTTTATGGAAGGGTACTTAAAATCAGATAAATTAGTTTTTTCTGGATCTTCAGGGCCTATTTATGGTTGGGAAGCAACCAAAGAGCGGTATAAAAAAAATTACTCCAATAGATTATTAATGGGAACATTGTCCTTTGATGTTTTGAATTTAATAAAGTTAAGTCCCACAGTAGCTCAACTACAAGGGAAATTTCATCTTGCAAGAGAGATCTCTGACACTAGTGGTTTTTTTACAATTATTTGGCTTAAATTAGACAATCAATGGTTGATCGTATCAGATCATACTTCTTCTTCTCAATAAAATAATATGCAAAAAAAAACAGGTCTTCTTCTTGGTCCAATTACATTCTTAATTGTCCTTGTTTTTGGTTCATTTGAAGGTTTGTCGTCTCAAGGTTTAGCTGTTTTGGCAACAACCTTTTGGATTGCTATTTGGTGGATTACAGAGGCCGTCCCAATCGCAGTTACAGCTTTGCTTCCCATTGTTTTGTTTCCCTTGACTGGAGGAATGGAACTATCAACAACCACTGCGGCTTTTGGGCATAAATATGTATTTCTTTATTTGGGAGGTTTCCTGATTTCTATTGCAATTGAAAAATGGAATTTACACAGAAGAATTGCCCTTAATATTATTGCCTTTATTGGTTCAGATATTCGAAAAGTGATTTTAGGATTTATGCTAGCAACCGCTTTTTTATCAATGTGGATTTCCAATACAGCCACTTCTGTAATGATGCTCCCCATTGGAATTGCCATCATAAAACAATTGAAAGATAACCCTGCAACCGATGAAAATGAAAATCAAGTCTTTGGGAAGGCCTTAATGCTTGGAATTGCTTACAGTGCCTCCATTGGGGGAATTGCCACCTTAATAGGCACACCTCCCAATTTAGTTTTGGCGGGAGTTATATCGGAAACCTATGGAGTTGAGATTGATTTTTTTAAGTGGTTTATTTTTGGATTTCCAATTTCGATTATTCTTTTAGTTTTTTGTTGGATTTATTTAACACGCCATGCGTTTAAATTTAAACAAACAGAATTTCCAGGAGGACTAAAAGAGATTAAACGTTTAAGAACAGAATTAGGGCCTATTTCATATGAAGAACGATGGGTAAGTTTAGTTTTTATTCTAGCTGCATTTTCATGGATTAGTCGTTCCTTTATTTTAAAGCCTCTTTTTCCTGCTTTAGACGATACTATAATTGCAATTTTTTTCGGGGTATTACTTTTTATATTACCCTCAAAGAAGAAAAGCGAAGCCATTATTTCATGGAAAGATACTTACAATCTGCCATGGGGAATTATCATTCTTTTTGGAGGAGGAATGGCTTTAGCAAAAGCATTTGAAGTCAGTGGATTGGCTATTTGGTTGGGTGATTTAATGAATGATTTTGGGAGTTTACCGTTGATACTACTCATTCTTGTATTGGTTACAGCAATAAACTTTTTGACAGAGATAACTTCAAATCTTGCTACCACAGCTATGTTGCTCCCTGTACTGGCCCCTTTAGCCCTTGAGGTTGGAGTTCATCCATTTGGTTTGATGGTAGGTGCTGCAGTTGCAGCCTCATGTGCTTTCATGCTCCCAGTAGCAACTCCCCCAAATGCGGTCGTTTTTGGATCTGGATACTTGACAATACCTGATATGGTTTCCAAAGGGATTATTCTCAATTTATTTTCCATTATCTTAATCACAATCATGGTATATTTTCTTTTACCTGTAATGTGGGATATCGATTTAGCTAAGTTTCCACTGATTTTTACTCCATAATTTAAGGCAGGGGAAAGTCAAAATAAGTAGTAGGAAAGGGTTCGTTTTTAAGACTAAAATGCCACCATTCTTTTTCATAGGGATTAAATCCCCCTTGGATCATTAGGTCTCTTAATAGTCTTCGATTCTCCATTTGTTTTGGACTTGTTTTTTGGTAATTGAAATGAGAGGCTTCACCAAAGTAATCCCATTTCCCTCCCATGTCGATTTCTTTCCCTTTACGTCTTCCCTTGAGATAAACTAAGGTGACATCAATAGTACTTCCCCTAGTATGTCCACTTTTTTCAGCAATATATCCTAATTCAAAGAGGTCTTCCTTTTTTAAATTTGGATAATATTCTCGTTTTTTCAATGTATCAGGCGCAGAAGTAGCCCACGAGACAAATACATCCACAGCGCTTTGGGGACGGTAGGCATCAAACACTTTCAATCCTAATCCTTTTGGTCTCAGTTGTGCTTGCACTTTTCTTAATGCGATAGAAAGGGCTTTTGTACCAATGGCTTTTTCAGAGGTATATCCTGTTACAATTTTCCCAGTAAAATTTTCTGAAGTTGCGTAACGCAAATCAAGTATCAATGTTGGATTTTCCTTTTTTAAATAAGTAAATCCCTCTGGAAGTTTTTGTGCTGAAAGCATAAAACTTATCAAGACAAGAAGGCAAGTAGCTTTAGTTTTCAAGGGTAAGTTCTAAAAGTTTATCTCTAATGTCTAATTCATACAATCCTCTTTGTTTTCTTGACGGATAAACTCGATTGCTTAAAAAGATCACAAAACTTTTGTCAACTGGATCAACCCAGATAAAGGTACCTGTAAACCCAGTATGGCCAAAACTTTCATTACTTACTGATTTAGATGGATAAGGTGATTCCAAATCAAGCGAAGGTTTGTCAAAACCCAATCCTCTCCTGTTTTCACTTTCTGGATAAGCCCTTTTAGTAAAGGTCTCCAGTGTTTTTACTTCTAAAAGTGGAGTTTCCTTAAAGTTTCCCCTGTTGAGAAATAATTCAAGTATAGGGGCTATCGAACTCGCGTTGGCAAATAAACCTGCATTTCCAGATATGCCTCCCATCAATGCAGCAGCTTCATCATGTACCCAGCCTTGAACAAGTTGCTTTCTGAAAGTAGAATCTATTTCTGTAGGGACAATTTCATTCTTAGAAAACTGACCTGAAGGCAGAAAAGTTAGTCGATTTAACTTTAATGGGATGTAAAAATACCTGTTTAAAAAATCAATAAAGGAAAGACCACTCAATTGTTTTGTCAATTCGGGTAATAAGAAAAACCAAAGACCTGAATATTTGTATTCACCGACTGTCCCCACTTTCGATTTGTTTATTCGACGCATGATCTTAGAGGTGTAATTTTTATGAACAAAAAGAGAATCGCTAATTTGGATAAAATAGCGTTTAGTTTGTTTTGAGCGAATTGTTCTTCTTTTGAACGCTCCATTTTTTTTAAGAACCAAATTTTGATGAGCGATATAAGGAAGCCATCCGGCGCTGTGACTTAAGACTTCCTTAAAACTAGTATTCTTTTTATTCGTTTTCTTTAACGAGAGAATATAGTTTGACACCTTGTCATCCAGATTGATATCATAAAGTTCATATAACTTCATAAACGCAAGTGTACCTGCCAAAACTTTTGTGACAGATGCCAAGTCATATAAGTTATTGTTGTGGATGGGTTTAATAGAATCATAGGTTTGATACCCATAGGATTTATTTAGTTGAACACTTTTTTTTTTAAATATCAAAACTTGTGCTCCAGGAAAAGCTTTGTTTTGGATCCCATATTGGATCAGGGAATCCACTTGCTGTTCAAGAGAAGTGATGTTTTCTTGTGCACCCATCCTAAAAGTGAGGATGTGAAAAGTCAGAAATAATATATTAAGTAGTTTTTTCATTATTTAATCCTGTTCGTATTCTCATATCATATAAAGGTACTTTAATTTCATTTTTGTCTAACTTAAGTTAATGATTTTCATAAATTTATTTTTTTGAAATAAAAACATAAATAAAATGAATTTAAAAATTGAGAAATGAGAGAAAAAAGCAGCCTACGTTTTAAGAAGTATGTCGTTTTGTTTAGTACGATTTTCTGTAGTTATCAATTTTCATATGCACAAGAAACAGAATATGAAGAGCTTCCATTTGATGCTGTTATTCAATCTACCTTAAAGGGAAAACGGTACAAGTTTTATGGTAACACTCGTTTTAATTTTAATCAAGCTTATTTTTCCAATTGGATTTCTGGGGGGGAGAGTGCATTAACTTTTCTGTACGGTTTGGATTATAATTTAAATTATTCCTATAGAAATGGACTCGTTTGGGATACTAATTTGTTGCTGTCTATCGGGACAACCTATATCTCTGGAAATGAATTCTTCAAGAAAGCAGACGATCGTTTTGAAATTGGATCATTAATAGGGAAACAGATTAACCAATTTTGGAGTTATTCTGGTTTATTAAATTTAAAAACGCAGCTCCTGCCTGGATATAGATTTTACACCGAGGATGGTGTTCAAAAGCGAGATCAAGTTTCTCAATTTTTGTCTCCGGCATTTATTCAATTAGGTATAGGATGGTATTATAAAAAGTCAGATGACTTTTGGGTAAACCTTTCACCTATGTCTGGACGACTTTTATTGGTGTCCGAAAAGTATACTGATGCACTTTCTGCTGGGCAAAAATATTTTGGAGTAGATGCTGGAAAAGGAACAAAGTTTTTCTTAGGATCTTCAATTAGTGGATTGTATAGAAAAGAGATAATGAAGAATATTATTTTGGAGAATAAATTCAGTACCTATGTTAACTATCTAGAAAAAACAAAGAACATTGATTTTGAATTGGATATTAATATTCGGTTTAAAGTAAACAATAAAGTATCAGGAAATTTTGTTACTCATTTACTTTATGACGATGACTTAATAGGTAAACTTCAGGTCAGAGAATTACTTGGTTTAGGAATTAATATTGATTTATAACTATTTTTCACCTCTAGCTTTTTTAAGAAACCATTCGTAATTGTAGTAAGTGACAAAGATATTGTACACGCTTCCTTGCCCTCTTGGGTCAACTTCTACAACAGTTTTTTTGTCAGGATCAACAAAGCGTATGCAGGGTAAGTTCTTTTTTACCAAAAGAGGTTTTGACCAGTTTTCTTGTGCATAAACAGTTTTATATTCTTTAGATTCAAAATAAGCTTTGGATTTTAAGAGATAAGTCTCTGCTTGTTGAAGGCTCAAGTTGTTTTTACTCCAAAGATTAATACTTATTAAAATCCCATCTTCATTGACTAATGATTTTTTACGAACCGCATATGCTGTTTGTGCTCCAAAAGAAACATTGGTCAATTTCTTCTGATTTCTTTTTAATGTTTTTTTGGCCTCACTGATGGGCATTTTAAAATAGAATTCATCAAATAGTTCGGTTTGAGCTAGGTTTTTTGATGAATAAAATATTAAAAGGAAAAAAAAAAGGTGTCTTAGCTTCATGGTTTTTATTAAAGTGTTAAAGATAAGTGAGTTTTTTTAAAACTCACGTTTAATAAATGTTACAATAAACCGTTTAATATATTCAGTATTTTAAAATTCTTTATTAAAAGTTTATTTTCTTTTCATTTTTTATTAAATTGTTGATTATTTCATTTTAAGAACTAATAACTAACTGAATTTAAACCGTCTTTATGAGACGGTTTTTTTTGTCTTTAATTGGCGTTTATTTTATTAATTCACATTTTCATATGAAAGATACAATCGCTTTAATTACTGGCGCTTCTTCGGGAATCGGTTTAGAGATCTCAAAATCGCTTGCTAAAAGAAACTATAATTTAGTGCTAACTGCACGAAGGGAGAGCCTTTTGGAGGAAGAAGCTAAAAAATTACGGAATACTTTTGGTGTTTTGGTCGATTTTTTCCCTTGTGATTTGACTGATGAGAAGGCTCCACAAGCCCTATATGATTTTTGTAACAAAAAGGGTTATGTGGTAGACCTTTTGGTCAACAATGCGGGCTATGCTATACCTACCTCTTTTGATCAAACCTCAATGATAGAGGAAGAAAAATTTATTCGCGTATTAGGTATTTCTGTTATTGCTTTATGTAAATTATTCATTATCGATATGTTGAAAAGAAAACAGGGACGCATCATGATTGTTTCCTCTGTTGCCGCCTTTGCTCCCCCCTCTTCAATTCAGGCGCTTTATGGTCCTATTAAAACTTTTATGAATCGATTTAGTGAGGGCTTAAATAGAAATTATAACCATCTTGGTATTACTTCCACAGCGGTATGTCCTGGGTATACCATTACTAATTTTCATACGGCTAGTGGAGTTCAAAAAGAAATGGATAGTGTGCCTAAGTTTATGAAAAAAGCAGCACCTCGAGTGGCAGAAGAAGCTGTTGCAGCTACCTTAAAAGGGAAAAAGGTGTGCGTACCAACAAAAACCTTTAAGATAATTGCTTTTCTTCTTAAGGTAATTCCACATTCTTTTTTCTCAATGGTGAGCGCTGTTCTGGCTCCTGGCCGATATGAGAAAAAATAAAAAAGATTACTTAATTCCTGTTACTACTAAGGTGCCGGTCCAATCTTTTTTTGCACCAACCCTCCAGCTTTCAATATTTCTGAAACCAATTTCAATAAAAAATTTCTTCCAAGTCGATTCGGGAAATAATTGCATAATGGAAATGCCACAGTCTTCTGGCCAACTATGAGAAACAGTGTTTTCAAAGTAAAAATCAATTCCAATAATTAAACGTGCATTCTCTTTTAACCAATTCTTGTAGATGTTTTCTATCAGTTTTTGTGGATTTTGTAAATAATATAAAACCTCCATGGAGTGAACGATATCTACTTTTTCATTGGGAGTCCAATTCATTAAATTATCACAGAAATAATGGTTCAATGGATCTTCATCTTTGGCCTTTAGAATCATGTTTTCTGCTCCATCAATTCCCACAGCAGTAATACAATTGGACATTTTAGAAACATTGCGCACCACCCAACCATTTCCGCAACCAGCATCTATAAAACTAAATTTACCACACTTATCTGTAGCAAAAGAAATCATGTTTTCAACAGCTTCTGAATGATTTTTTTCCATTCCTGAATCTTTTCCCAGTAATACCCATGTTTCAAATACTTCAATAGGCTCTTTTTTCAATTGTAACATTTTTGAAGGGTTAAAAATAAGGGTTCTTATTTTAATTTAATGCATTGATCCAATCATATAATCGTTCGGTCCAACCTTCCAGTTTTCCTTTTTTGAGTGCAAGTGAATAACCATGACCTCCTTTGGGATAGAGGTGTAATTCAGATGGGATACTGTATGTTTGAAGTGCTTCAAAAAACAATATGCTGTTCTGATAAGGGACAGCGTCATCATCTGCTGAATGCACAAGAAATGTTGGAGGGGTCTTTTTGGTTACTTGTAGGTTATTGGAAAAGTAATCAATGATTCCCTTAGAGGTATTTTCTCCAATAAGTGCATTTTTAGAACCAGCATGGTAATATTTTTCATCAAATGTGATCACAGGGTAGACTAATATCATAAAATCTGGTCTTGCGCTAATCTGATTTATAGGATTGCTGTAAGAGTCCTCAAGTGTGTTTTCTTCAAAGTGAGTTCCCAGACTGGATGCTAAATGACCTCCTGCTGAAAAACCCATGACACCAATTTGAGTAGGATTTATATTCCACTTTTTTGCTTCTTTGCGCACGATTCGTATGGCTCGCTGAGCATCTTGTAGGGGAGCCCATTGGGGTTTAATAAGAGATGGAGAATTAGGAAGTCTGTATTTTAAAACAAATGCAGTGATTCCTTTGGAATTAAACCATTTCGCAATATCTGTCCCTTCCCAATCATAGGCTAATATTTTATATCCACCACCTGGACATATGATTACAGCTTTGCCATTTTGATTTGCCTTTGAAGGGGAATATATTTCTAGGGTAGGGTTTTGGACATTATCAATTCGTAGGATATCTGTTTGTACCCAATGCTCTTTTTCTAAAGTAAACTTTTGATTGGGTACTCCTTCTGGCCATAAAGAAATAACCTCTTGCCCCAAAAGAGAAGAGGTGAAGAGGATAAATAATGAAAGTGCGTAAAATTTCATTTTAGGATTTTAATTAAATATAGATAATTCTTCGTTTAGTGCGTCAAATTCCTTTTGAGTGATGTTATCTAATTCAAGAAATTCTTTAGACTCAGTTTTTTTTATTAAGAGGTGTTAACGAGCGTGTGATGGTTTACTTTTTCTTTGTGAACCCTTTTAAATTCTTTCATACAAAGTATTTTTTATACCGTTACAGGTATGTTGTATCAAAACAAATCACAGGTATTTTAAGTTAAATCAAATGCAAACCGTTAAATTTGATTTATATATTTTAACAAAATCGCTTTGAATTCTATTTCAAAATCAAAATTAGGTTTCCTCAATTTAGCCCTTGTGTTATTTTTCTTGCTTCATTTCATTGAAACTAACGCTCAAGAAGGAGAATTTATAAAAATTGAAAATTTCATTTATAATACCGATCGTTTAAAGAAAAATGACAAGGGTGTTATCATCCAACAAGTAGACAGAAGCCTTAATGATCGTATTGAGTTTTTTATTGAAGAAACTTTTTTAGGGATAGTAGAGTCAAGTAAAAATATTATTTGGCAATCTTATCAAACTACAACAAATCCTATTTTAAAATCGCATCACGTGACTTTTACGGTTCGTGTGAGTCTCTTAAATAAAAATCAAAATAAGGAATTTCGATATTTGGAAATTGGATACCTCCCCAGAACGGACAAATTATACACAAATTATATTTGGGACAAACAAAAAAGAAAGTTCAGACTAAATGATAACGAAATGGAAAGGAGATCTTACTTGCCCAATCTCTCAGAGTTGAATATTGAAAATCAAGATTCTAAACCTGTGATTGATGATTTATTATTGGAGTATCGAGCACTTTTGGGGGGAGTCAATGATAATTTTATTTATTTTAACCAAGCTAAAGAGGACGAACTAAATAGTATTAATGATAGAGTTTCGAACCTTATACTTCAGCAATATCCCAATGTGGATTTTGCAATGAATATTGTTTTTGATTCCTATCATACTTTTGTTAGTGCATACGATATATACCATTATTATACCTTCATTGTTCAAGTTAAACTCAAAGGAAATTCTCTTCCTAATTTTATTGAAGTCTTTTTTAATCCCACTACAGGTATTGTCAATTCTGATTTTTTATGGAGTAATGACCGTGAGACATTCTACAGACCAAATCAAAATGAGTAATTGGAAGTAGCTTAGTTTTTACTTTTTGGTGTGGAGTAACCTTAATTAAATAAAAACCCTCCACTTGGGAGGGCTCTTTAAAATTAATTAGCTGTTGCAGCTGCCACCTCATTATTAATTAGAGTAGGATCAAAAAAGTGATACGCTGCCACAATTTTATCACTCACCACCACCACCACCAGCATCTCCACCACCTGCATCACCTACACCAATGTCAGCGCCAGCTGTATCACCCATAATCATATGACCAGAATCACTTGATGGAATGTTATTTATATTAATTTGAAACTCATCTAATATAAAGCCCGATACTAATTCTTTAGCATTTAATCTTTCTGGAAGTTTTGATTCGGTTAGCTTACCATTATCCATATTAAGAAGATAAATTGTCTTTGATGAAAAAAGATAAAATTTACCATTCAATAAAAATGTTTTTGTTGTTGACCATCTAAAAGGTGATTTTAAACTAAACTTTTCAATACCACTATTTATATTAATAGCTGTAAATCTATTTGTCCTATTTTTAAAAATTAATACATTTTCAATTATATGTATAGAGTAAAATATTTCTTTTAAATCCCAAGTTTTTTTGCCAGATTTAAAGTCAATTAAACTTGTGGAAATTGAAGTTCCCCAATTATTACGGGTTGTTACAAAAACATAGTCATCTACTCTTGAGATACCTGTAATATGTTTATCAAAATCTACTTTCCAATCAATTGAATTATTTGACCCATTATATTTAGTAATGCTTTTTTCTTTAGTGAATAAAACTGAATTAGATTTCATATTAATTGATTTATGGTTACTGCTAATATAATAAATCCCAGAACTTAAACAATAAACAAAGGCAAGTCTTCACTTACTTGATTAGTAGCTTGTTTAATTCTTGGTAAGGTGGATTGTAAGGCTATTTGAAGCATCTTAATACGCTGGCTAGCATCTACTAATTTACGTTTAAAGAAGCTATTAAATCGCCTATAAGTAGTTGTAGTTTTTCTTTTACTTCTGATGTTATTTTGTTGGGACTTCCTTTGGGTCTTGGCATATATTTAATAGTATTTTAATAAATCATTTCTTTTGTTCTTGGCAGATGTTTATCTATTATTACTTATTTCTAAAACAGCTTCTCTGGTATTCATCAGTATTGTATTTGTTTTAAATACAAATTAGAAATTTTAATTAAATCTCCAGTAAACTTTAAATTTTTATACACAAGGTGTTTGTAGTATTAAGGATTCACTAAAACTTTGTGATGGAATTAGTATATTAGACGATATGAAAAAGCTACTTTTAATCCTACTTCTAATATCTTTTACTAGCTGTGCAGTTGATGATTGTGTTGTAATTACAAGAAAAGAGAATACAGGGGTAAATTTTTTATTCTTTTTTGAAGATGATAGAAATCCTTTTGGAAATAGTGAAAATATAGTTGACGAATATGGAGCAATTCCCTCAGGTGCAGTAGCAGAAGAAGTTTATAATCAATATGAAGTTGGAGATATATACTGTATAGACTAAAAGTCTACCTCTAAAACTCTGCGATGGAATTAGTAGATTTAAGCAAAGATTAAATAGATGAAAAAAAGTTTAAAATATACTGCAATGGTGGTTTTAATTGCTTGTATCGGATACACCATTTACGATTATATTTCTGATGGTGTTTTAGATACAGACCCAATATCAATGTTGGTAATTACAATCGGTTCATCTTTGGCTTTATTTAACAAAGAAAAGAAGTAGCGGAATTTTGTTCTTAAACCCCTAACTCCCTGCTCTAAAATTTTGCGATGGAATTATTACATTTAGATATAATTTAAAACTAATGAAATATTTAGCTTTTTTAACACTACTGCTTTTTGCTTGTAATAATGAGCCATCTACTTCAGTTAAGGGAAAGGAAGTGTATGGATTATAACTCCATATATTCCACAAGTATTTACCCCTTCCTTTGTTAAATCAATAATGATAGGGTTTAATGAAAAATATGTATTTTCAAAGTGACACTCAAGTGACACTATTTGAGAAAATAGATAGTTATTAATGGTTTTTATAAGAATAAATTGGACACTTTTTACACCTCTTTTAGACACTGTTGGAATTTCAATCCCCAAAACTTTCAATCACCCCTAATCCAAACTCAGGGGCATGAGTTTTATAAAACGGTTTTTCTATTTAAACATGGGGATTTGATTTGATATGTAATCTAAACTTTATACCTTAGAAGTATTATTAACCATAAATCAATTAAAATGAAAAAAAGTACAATCGCATTCATAGTTGCTCTAGTCTCTTTCAATGCATT
>Ga0233397_1000162_pt1 | contig 33808 bp, 23 predicted proteins | sample 35DmetaG_FD_189957 | JGI IMG/M metagenome (GOLD analysis project Ga0233397, IMG submission 189957) | Seawater microbial communities from Monterey Bay, California, United States - 35D | ecosystem: Environmental > Aquatic > Marine > Coastal | place: USA: California | collected 2016-10-20
TACGCTGCGCATGGAATAAACGATATTGTAATTTCTGTAGAAATGGCTCGCAAATCAGTTTTACCTCTTAGCAAAAAATACAATGAAATAGAATATTATGAATTCAATGATGGCCACAATGTTTCTAATGAAAACTTTTCAAAAATGTTAGTCTGGCTAGAAAAAACAAATTTATAATGGTTTTACAAATGATTTTATTTTTTTTAAATCATAGCCATCACTATTATTCTCTTTAAATTCTAAAATAGCTTGCCCCCAGCTTATATTTGATTGAAAACCAATCAGTATCCAATATTGATTTACAACTCTAATCTGATCAATCAGAAAACGTTCGTTAGGAAGTTTTATAATATTTTTAAGGCTCCCTTTATTGTTCATGTCTAATAATAGCTTCCTCAGAGACTCTTCTTCCTTTGTAAAATCCCCTAAAACAGCTAATCTACGATTACCTCCTAACGAAAAATAATTATTTGTCTCGCAATAAGCTTCTAGAGTTTTTAGATCTTTTTTTAACTTTTGTTTACTCTTATATTCACCCTGAATTAGTTTATCTTGATGATTGAGGATTTTATTGGTATTAAATATTTGATAAAAAAGGACAATACAAACAAATAAAAATAGATACAAGAGGATTTTAAATTTCATAGAAGTTCATTTTAATTTGAGTTAACAGTTAATGAATCATATGCTAAAAAAACGTTTAAAGGTAAATTAGAACTCACTTCTTTATGAAAACCCATTAAGTGGCTAATATGCGTCAAATAGCAACTTTTAGGATTTAAATTATCAATGAGCTCCAATGCTTCTTCTAAATTAAGATGGTTAGGATGGGCTTCTATTCTTAAACAACTTAAAACAAGTACGTCTAAGTCTTTTAATTTTTCTTTTTCAGATTGACTTATTGTCTTAACGTCAGTCAAATAACAAAAATTATCAATGCGGTAACCCAAAACTGATAATTGATTATGCATCACTTCTATCGGAGTAATATTTTTTCTTTTAAATTTAAATATTTGATCAGGTTTAACAATATTAATTTCTACTGACGGAGCTCCAGGATATTTATTTTCTTTAGAAAATATATAATCAAAACGACGCGTAAAATTCTCAATAACTCTCTTACTTCCAAAAACAGGAATATCACCCTGTCGAAAGAAAAAAGGACGAATATCGTCCATCCCTGCACTATGGTCTGAATGTTCATGAGTAAAAAATATCCCATCTAACTTTTTAATTTTTTCTCTTAACATTTGTTGTCTAAAATCAGGGCCACAGTCAACTATAAGATTTACTTCTTCCCATTGAATTAAGATAGAAACTCGCAAACGTTTGTCTTTATAGTCTTGACTTAAACAAACCGGGTGATCACTTCCAATCACAGGAATACCTTGAGATGTTCCAGTACCTAAAAAAGTTACTTTTACCATGTTATTCAAAGGTAATCTTTGTCTTTTAATTCCACAATCTTTGTAGATTTGAAAAATTATTTTTACTCATGACCTTAAAATTACCAGGTGAGATTGAATTAGAAAATCGACCATCAGTCGAAGCCAAAGCGCTTCGCATTAATCTTAATAAATTTATTTATGGAACTTTTGCTGAAATTGGTGCGGGTCAAGAAGTTGCTCGTCATTTCTTTCGCTCAGGCGGTGCATCTGGAACTATAGCTAAAACTATCAGTGCCTATGATAAGAATTTTAGTGATAATATTTATGGTGAGGAGGAAGACAATCGATATGTGACTGAAGCACGCCTAAATAAGATGCTTGATCATGAAATGCAACTTTTAGAAGAGCGCATCTCAAGAGAGGAAAGTCCTAATAAAATGTTCTTTACCTATGCCAATACAGTTACAACTATAGACTTTGCTAAAAAATTTAGGGGACACGGTTGGATGGGTATCCGATTTCAAGCAGACCCAAACCAGCCTTACAGTGAGATTACCTTACATGTTAGATTTCATCAAACCGAGGCACGTCTTCAACAAGAAGTACTAGGGCTTATTGGGGTAAACCTAGTTTATGGAGCTTTTTACAAAAACGAAGAGCCTAAGAAACTATTGCGTTACCTTTATGACAATCTTGATCAAGATTCTATTGAAATTGATACTATCAACTTTAATGGACCTCTATTTAAAGATGTAGATAACCGTTTAATGAGCTTAGAGCTTGTAAAAAATGGTATGACTGACGCTGTGATGTTTAATCCCCAGGGAAATAATATTTTACCTGCAAGAGAATTATACAAAAAGAACATCCTTACTTTAAGAGGTAGTTTTCGCCCTGTGACTAAGGTAAATATTGACATGTTTGAAAAAGCATTGGATGCATTTATTCATGAACCCGAAGTAAAAGAGCAAAAGACAGTTGTTATTTTTGAAATTACCCTGTCCAATCTCCGTGCTCAGGGAGAAATTGATGAAAAAGACTTTATGGACAGAGCCAAACTGCTTTGTTCTTTAGGTCATATCGTAATGATTTCTAACTTCAAAGAATACTATAAGTTAGTAGACTATCTCTCTCAATACACCAAAAAACAATTAGGACTATCTATGGGAGTAAGTAATTTTGTTGAAATTTTTAACGAACAATATTACCAAGATTTAGGTGGAGGTATTCTTGAAGCTTTTGGCAAAATGTTTTATAATAATTTAAAAGTATACCTCTACCCTATGAAAGATGATAAAGGTAACATCATTAATAGTACTAACCTCAAGTTAGACCCTCGTATGAAAGACTTTTACAAGTTCTTTAAATACAATAGCAAGGTTGTAGATATTTTTGATTTTGATGAAGAGTATCTTAATATTTTCAGTAGGAAAATTTTAGAACAAATTCGAAGTGGAGAGTCTAATTGGGAAGAACATCTTCCAGGTGGTATCGCTGAAATGATAAAACAAAACCAAATGTTTGGAATTAAGTCCTAAATCATAGAAGCTACTCTAGTATTTGAGAAGCGTGTTCTTTTGTTTTTACCTTATCAATTACACGAGCCACCTTACCTTCCTCATCAATAATGAAGGTCTTTCGATGTATACCCTCATATTCTTTGCCCATAAATTTTTTAAGTCCCCAAACTCCAAAAGCATTTATAACTGCCTTGTCTTGATCTGCAATTAAAGGAAATGGGAAATCAAACTTTTTTGAAAAATTACGTTGACTTTTTACTGAATCCGCACTCACTCCTAAAAGTGAATAGCCTGCATCTTGTAATTCCTTAAAATGATCTCTTAAGTCACACGCCTCAGCTGTACAGCCAGGAGTATTTGCTTTAGGGTAAAAGAAAACAATAAGCTTTTTGCCAAGGTAATCCTCTAATGATTGAATATTTCCACGGTCATCAGAAACTGAAAAAGCCGGTACTTTATCTCCTATTTTTAATGATGTCATAACTTATAATTTTTCCTAAATTACAAAAGCTATTAAGAATAAAAAAAGAATGACAAAAAAAGAAAAAGTTGAATTTGTTATCCATACTTTAAAAGAAATTTATCCTAAAATTCCTATTCCTCTTGACCACTCCGATCCATATACTCTTTTGATTGCTGTTTTGATGTCTGCTCAAAGTACAGATGTTCGAGTAAATAAAATCACTCCATTACTTTTTGCAAAAGCAAAAACCCCTGAAGAGATGATTAAACTTAGCGTGAAAGAAATAAAGGAGATTATACGTCCAGTTGGATTATCACCAATGAAGTCAAAGGGTATCCATGGACTGTCTGAAATTTTGATTGATAAATATGATGGAAAAGTGCCACGCACTTATCAAGAATTAGAGGCTTTACCCTCAGTAGGGCACAAAACTGCTGCCGTTGTTATGGCTCAAGCATTTGGTATTGCAACTTTTCCTGTTGACACACATATCCACCGCTTAATGTATCGATGGGGATTTACAAATGGTAAAAATGTAGTCCAAACAGAAAGAGATGCAAAACGTTTATTTCCAAAGCTATTATGGAATGATTTACACTTACAAATAATATGGTATGGCAGGGAGTATTCACCTGCAAGAGGCTGGAACCTTCAAAAAGATATAATAACTAGAACAATTGGACGGAAGTCTATATTGAAAAAATTTAATTATTAACTTGATCAAGGTATTTTTTACTTTCTTTAATCTTTTTATAAGCACCTGAAAAAGCTAAAATTCTTTTAATAACAATGCTACTAGGCAATGTTTTTGAGAAAGAGGACACGGATTTATCTTGAGAGTAGTTTTTTGCCATAAATATTACTTGTGTAATAAAAACGCTAAAAAGATAAAAAAATTGTTAAGCTTCTAAAACTATTTTATGCTCGCTAATTAACTTGCGAAGATTTATAATTGCATAACGCATTCTTCCTAAAGCAGTATTTATACTAACACGAGTATTTTCTGAGATTTCTTTGAAGCTCATGTCACGATATAAACGCATGATTAATACTTCTTTTTGGTCTTCAGGTAATTCTTGAATCAGATTTTGAATATCTTTTGAAATCTGGTCTTCAACTAAAATGTCTTCTGCATTTAAAGTGCCATCCGATATGAATTGAAAAACATCAAACTCATCATTATTTTTGATTGTTGGAATGCGATTACTCTTTCTAAAATGATCTATAACTAAATTGTGTGCTATTCTCATAATCCAAGGGAGAAACTTTCCTTCTTCATTATATAGACCATTCTTAAGAGTTCGAATAACTTTGATAAATGTATCTTGAAAAATATCCTCAGAGGTGTCTTTATCGTTAATCTTAGAATTAATGAAATTAAAAATTTGCAACTTATGGCGATTAATTAATTTTTCAAGAGCTAGTTCAGATCCATTAATATAGTCTTTTACTAATTCTGCGTCAGAATGTTTAATTGTTTTGGCTGTATTCATAATAAAATTACTTTGACCTAATGGCCGTTAAAACTTCAGAGTGTTAAAAAGTAATTTTATTCTATAAGTATATATTTTATGCAAATATAAGAATTTTTTATAACTCAATTCAAATCTGTACTTGTTTGAGTCCTAAAATAAATTTTTGAACCTTACTTGATCTAATATTCAGATTTAAAAAACGTAAATTGCAAGTTTTTAAAAATTCTATGAAAAATATTTTGGATTGCGATCCAAAGACACATATTATAATAAAGGGTGCGCATCTGCATAATCTCAAATACATTGATTTAGCAATACCTAGGAATAAGCTGACTGTAATTACAGGGCTCTCTGGTTCTGGTAAATCTTCGTTAGCTTTTGACACTCTATATGCCGAAGGTCAGAGACGTTATGTTGAAAGCCTTTCTTCATACGCAAGACAATTCATGGGGCGCTTAAACAAGCCAAAAGTTGACTTTATAAAAGGACTTTCACCTGCAATCGCTGTTGAGCAAAAAATTAATACCTCAAATCCACGTTCAACTGTTGGTACTAAAACAGAAATTTATGATTATCTAAAACTACTTTTTGCAAGAATAGGAAAAACATACTCACCAGTTTCGGGAAATGAAGTTAAAAAAGACAGTGTTAAAGACGTTTTAGAATACATCAAAAAATTCGATGCTGGGGAGAGATTTCTTCTTCTATCACCAATTGAGGCAGACCCCAAAGTCAGTTTAGAAGATAAACTTAAGATTTTTATTCAGCAGGGTTTTGCTAGGATTTATTATAACGAAAAAACATTAAATCTTGATAGTTTAGATATAATTCCAAAAAAAGAATTTGAATTAGTAATTGACCGTACAGTGGTTAGTCATGAAGAGGATTATTACAATCGTCTGGCTGATGCAATTGAAATGGCATTTTATGAAGGCAAAGGAGTATGTACTTTACTTAACTTGAAAAATGAAACTAAAAAAATATTTTCCAATAAATTTGAGTTAGACGGGATAGCTTTTCCTCAACCGAATATTAATTTATTTAGTTTTAATAATCCTTTGGGTGCCTGTCCTAAATGCGAGGGCTTTGGAGACGTGATTGGGATTGACCCCGAATTGGTTATTCCTGACACAAGTAAGTCTATATTTGATCATGCAATTGTACCCTGGCGAAGTACAACTATGATCAAATACTATAATAAATTAATTAACAGTGCATATCTATTTGATTTCCCAATACATAAACCATATTTTGAGCTTACAAAAGATAATCAAGACTTGCTTTGGAAAGGGAATTCTCATTTTACTGGGATTAATGACTTTTTTAAACGAATAGAGAAAAAAAATTATAAAATCCAAAATCGTGTGCTTATATCTCGATATAGGGGTAAAACATCATGCACAAGCTGTAAAGGATCTCGTCTTAAGGAATCTACTAGATTCGTTAAAATTCATGGAAAAAGTTTAGGAGATTTACTTCAAGTATCTATTGATTCTTTGCATCAATTTTTTAGTACAATAAAGCTCAATGATAATGATAAAGAAATTGCCAAACGGTTGCTTATAGAAATAAATAACCGTTTAAAATTTGTTCGAGAAGTTGGCCTAGGATACCTAACTTTAAATAGAAGATCTAATTCACTTTCAGGGGGTGAATCACAAAGAATTCAACTTGCTACATCTCTTGGGAGTAGCTTAGTTGGATCGATGTACATTCTTGATGAACCCTCTATTGGTTTGCATTCACGAGACAATAAAAAGCTTATTGATATTTTAAAGAATCTTAGAGATCTAGGCAATACAGTTATAGTGGTAGAGCATGACGAAGAGATAATGAATGCTGCAGACACTGTTTTTGATATAGGTCCTGAGGCAGGGACTTTAGGAGGAGAAATTATTGCTCAAGGAAGTTTAAAACAAATTTTAAAAAGTAAAGGGTTAACTGCAGAATACCTGAATGGAATTCGTAAGATTAAAATACCCAACAAAAGAAGGACCTCCAAAAAAAAGATTGAAATAATTGGTGCTCGTGAACAAAATTTAAAAAATATTAATATTGAAATTCCACTTGGTGTTCTCACTGTAGTAAGTGGTGTGTCAGGAAGTGGAAAAACAAGCTTGGTAAAAAAAATTATCAACCCTGCACTTTTACGTTATTTTGATATTTACAGTGAAAAACCTGGGGCTTATTCAGAATTGAAAGGAGATCTTGATACACTTCGGAGTGTAGAATTTGTTGACCAAAACCCAATAGGAAGATCTTCACGATCTAATCCTGTAACTTACATCAAAGCCTATGATGAAATTAGAGCACTATTCGCATCACTTAATATATCAAAACATCGAAATTATCAACCTAAGCACTTTTCCTTTAATGTAGATGGAGGCCGTTGTGACCAGTGTAAAGGTGAAGGAGTAATTACTATTGAGATGCAGTTTATGGCAGATGTTGTTTTAGAGTGTGAAAAATGTAATGGAAAACGCTTCAAGAAGGAAATTCTAGAGGTGAAATTTCAAAATACAAATATCGATCAATTATTAAAAATGACTGTGGATGATGCCATTGGATTTTTTAAATCTTTTGATCAAAAGCGAATTACTCAAAAACTAAAATCTCTTCAGGATGTTGGCTTGGGATATGTAACACTTGGTCAATCTTCTGCAACTTTGTCGGGTGGTGAAGCTCAACGCATAAAGCTTGCTTCATTTATTAGTCAAGGAGCATCAAAAGAAAATGTACTTTTTATTTTTGATGAACCAACTACAGGACTTCATTTTCACGATATTCAAAAGCTTATAAGCTCATTTGAAGCTTTAATAGATCAAGGGCATAGTATAGTAGTTGTAGAACACAACCTCGATTTAATCAAATGTGCTGATCACCTAATTGACCTTGGTCCAGAAGCAGGAGATAAAGGTGGATATCTTGTAGGCCAGGGTACACCTGAGGATATAATTAAATTATCAAAATCTTATACGGGCAAGTACCTAGCTGAAAAATTAAAATAAACGTTTAATAAATTTTTCAAAGAGCGTTTCTATTTCCTTTGACAAACTAAACCTAAATAAAGGAATACAAAATAATCCAATAATTAAAAGGCTTCGTAATAGAATAGATAGCCAAGGATTAAATATACTTGGTAAGGAATATATTAGTATGTAGATTAAAGAAATAATTAACAAAACACTTAGTGTTTTAGAAGAATAAGGGTGGATTTTAAACAAGTAGTTTACGAGTAAAATTTTACATGAATTAATAAATATAATTACTATTAAGGTCGCAAAAGCAGCTCCTAATATTCCATCTTCTTTAATAAAAATATAATTTAAAAAAACCGCTAAAATTGCTGAAGAAATTGAAAACCAAAAGACGTAAGAATAATGTTTTGAATTGGAAATAATATTATTCAAACATCCCATTGACATACTAAATAATTTACCTAAAGAAACAATTACTACAACTCCAATTGCAGATTCATAACCCTGTTGATTAATGATATTATAAAAATCCTCTAAGTTGAGATTAATTATTAAAAACAATAAACCACTAACAATCATCAAATTGATACTACTCTTTTTTAAGAGACTTTCTAAGCGAACTTTATTTTTTGAATTTAATGCCTCTGCTACTAAAGGACTGGTGATTTGAAACATTGCACGTCCTGGAGCTTCAATGACTGCTGCAATATAAATAGCAACAGCGTAAAAAGCAACATTGGCATCTGAAGTTAATGAGTAAATCATTGACTTGTCAATATCTAGAATAAAACTTGCTGCAGTTCCAGAGAGAAAAATTAGACCACTATAACGTAACAGAGGCATCATAGATTTAGGAAGCTTAAAGTGAAAATTAGGAGTATAAACAAAGAAACTATATCCCATTATTATAAGAAGTCTCAAATAATATCCACCAATTAGAAAATTGATGAATTGATCTAAATCTAAAATCTTAAAGGCATAACTAACTAGTAAAATAAAAGTGAGAAATCGCGGATAAACTTCTTTTAGAAAATTTCCAAAAATTGATTTTAAATTCACACGTAACCAGCTAAAAAAGATTTCAAAATAAGCAGTAGAAATTGCTATAGTTATTATTAAAAAAGGGAAGCGTTCCACTCCTTTATTATCATTGGATAAAAATCTGAGAATTTCCAAGTTATAATTTAAATATAATGGTACTAATATGATTAAAATTATTAATGGAAACAGTATGACAAACCAAAACAAACGATCACGTTCTTCTTTACTTTTAGCATCACTAAAAAATTTAATTAATGTATGTTGAACTCCAAAAGACAAAAAGGGTTGAATTAAATTAGAATTGGCCAAAAGAGCAACTATCAAACCCTGAAATTCTCTACCAGGAAAAGTAGGGTATAAAAAGAGCATATTAACAGCCCCAATCAAAAAGGCTAAGCCAATGCTTATTAAATTATAAATGGACTGTTTAGCTACAATTCCCATCAAGCTTTACTTGTTTTCTTAAAATACTGAAAATATCCTAAAGTTATAATTACTATTAAAAAGATTACAAAACTAATCCATCTAAGAAGTGAGCCTTTAACAATAACTTCGGGTTCAAATCTAAATTCTATCTGAGATGAATTTGATGGAATATGCAAGCCTCTTAAAACATAGTTCACATTAACAATAGGTGCTTCAACCCCGTCAATTGTTGCTTTCCATCCGTTTGGATAATACATTTCAGAAAAAACAGCAAATTGAGGTTTGTCATTTTTTATTGTATAACTTAAAAAATTTGGTTTAGATTCAGCTAGCTTTATTTTAATTAATGAATCTTTAACATATTTATTTTCAATGTTTGAAATAACATCCTTTTTCAAGATCAAAGCGGTATCTGAGAAGTTGGTATTATTTAGCTCTTCAATTAAATTATCGGCACTATTTACTTCTTTTAAATTTGAAACTAACCATACAGACCCTAATGCATTGGGGTTGAGTAAAGGTTTTAAATTTCCATTTTCTTTATCAGGAAAAAGAATATATTTTACATTTAGAAAATTTAAAATTCCTGCATTTTGTTTAGTATTATAAACTTCAAAAAGTTCTTCAAATCTTCTAGGTTTTGCACCGTGATACCCACCAATTGCATTATGAAAGTAGGCAGTACGTCCACCAGTAAGTCCTAATTGAGGTTCAAAAACACGAAAACGACTATTATCTTTTTGTATTGCCAGATCAGCAGCTGTTACATTAAAAGGTTTAGATGCCAAACGACTTGAAACAAAGGCCCCTCGATCAATATACCGATTTGCTATACTTAATAAGTCTAATGATAAAATGAAAATCACAAACCCAAGAGCTAATCCTCTTTTAATCCTATTAAACTCATATAAATTAATTATAATAATCAACACAGCACAAAAAAGAATTCCTCTTAAAATATCTGCTTGAAAAACAGATACTCTAGCTTCTTTTATTTGAGAAAATAAATCAGAACCGTAAATTTCTCTAAGATAAGAGTCATTCAATCCTGAGAAAGACAGCATATCTTTGGATAAAAATATAATAACTAATAGGATTATCGGGATAACTGCAATTTTTATAAATCGTTTAAAATCAAACTTTTTTTCTTTGTAAAATAGATTATAAAGCCCAATAGAGGCAGAAATTGGGAGACAAAACTCCAACACTACCTGAATCGAAGAAACCGCTCGAAATTTATTATAAAAAGGGAAATAATCTATTAGAAGATCTGTTATAAAAGGCATATTCTTTCCCCAAGAAAGTAAAAGTGAAAATAATGTACCTAATAGCAAAGAGTTTCTTAATGGTCCTTTTGTAAAAAAGAACCCGAATAATGCAAAAAAGAAAACAGTAATTCCTATATAAGCAGGGGCTTCAAGTATCGGTTGATCTCCCCAATAAGTTGGAACATTTTTAGAAAATTGTGAAGCTTGATCTACCCCAACTCCATTTTTAATCAAAAAATCATATATCCCATAGTCAGATCCTAAATCTTCACTTGACCCACCTCCTTGAATTCTAGGTGCAATTAGATTCAAACTTTCAAAAATTCCATAACTGTACTCCGTGATGTATTCATAATCGAGTCCAGAAGACTGTTCTTTTGGACTTCCGTTTGCACTTAATTTTAATTCACTTGCACCACGGGTGCTGAATTGAGCATATTCAGCAGTAGCTAATAGCGGAGTAGCATTAAAACCTAAAGCAATTATTCCAGCGGCAGTTAAACCTATAAAAGACTTCAAAAAACTTCTTCTATTTTTATTTCTTACAGCATGGTATCCATAAATTAAAACAAAAACTCCCATCAACATTAATAAATAATAAGACATTTGATAGTGATTCGCCCTAATTTGCATACCAATAGCTAAACAGCTTAATAAAATTCCCCAAAGCCATCGTTTTTTAAATAAAAGTAGCATTCCAGCTATGACAAATGGGAAAAAACTCACAGCAAGTGCTTTTGTGTTATGCCCTACTTGTAAAATAATTAGTAAGTATGTTGAAAAGCCAAAGGAAATAGCTCCAAAAAGTGCAATTGGCCATGGCATTTTAATGATTATTAATAGTAAGTAAGCTCCTAAAAGATATAAAAACAAGATATGTGCAGGTCGAGGTATAATACGAAAAAAGGAGTAAATAGGACTTAAAATATCTACTGGATATTTAGCTCCCAATTGGTAAGTTGGCATTCCACCAAAAGCATTATCGATCCAATAAGTTTCACTTTCCGTATTTACTCGAAAGTCTTTTAATTGCCTTGACATACCATCATACTGACGAATATCTGATTGCAATAGTATTTTACCCGAAAGTAAAGGGTAATAAAATAAAAGAGATAATAAAACAAAACCAAATGTGATAATCACATGGGTAATTAATGCTGAAGAAAGCGAGATATTAATCCACTTCTTCATAATCAATATATTCACCTAGAGAATCAGAGCCTGTCTTTTTCTTCGTTCGTGGTTTTTGATCATTCTTGGGAGGCACTTGGTTGGTTTTTTTAAGTAAGCTTGAAATCAATAGCTTAAATAAGAATGGAGAAATTAATCTTAGTACATAAATCCCTCCTAAAAAAAATAATAAAAACTTGAAAAACACTCTTTAAAGATTTGTTTAAAATTCAAAAGTAAGTATTTAGTGTTGAATCTGCGATAATTTATGATGCATTAACAAGTATTCATATCAAAAAATCCTAGATTCTTATCATATATTTGTAATATGATTTCTTTAAGGCTCGCATTAGTTTTTGCTCTTTTTTCTATTATTATTCAAGCTCAGTATACTGATCAAATTAACTCCAATCGCCCAGGAGCCTCAATTGGTGCTTTTTCAGTTGGTAAAAATGTAATTCAATCTGAGATTGGATTATCATTTCATCAATATTCACATAGCGGGTACAACAATTCATCCTTCAAAGGAGGTCTCGGATTTATTGCTTTACGCTGGGGGTTTTTGTTTGAGACCTTAGAGTTAACATTAGAGAGCAAATATTTAAAAGGAAGTTTAAATTCTAAAATATTATCTGTTCCAATTAGTTCACCAAGAAACGGCTTTTTACAAAATTTTATTGGTTTCAAATACTTGTTTTACGACCCATTTAAAAAAGAAAGAGAAGAAAATGTATATAGTTGGAAAGCAAATAATGGTTTCAAATTTCGTGAACTAATTCCGGCAATTTCTATTACATTGGGAACTAATATAAATTTTGAAAAAAACAACCCATTTCCATTCAATAACGTGTTTGGAAACATCTATCGCCCTATTTTCTTTCAAAATTTAGGTATATCGGCGGATGAAGAACCCTTTTTTCACTTAAGAGGAACTCTCGCTACCCAATCGCATTTTTTAAGTTCTTGGGTTTTTGTTACAAACTTTTCATATGATCGCTATTTATCTATAGATCCTCAAATGAGTTACATTCTCACCTTGACCCATACACTTAATCCTTTATGGTCAGTTTATATTGAAAGTCAAGGAAATAGAAGTGAACTTTATAGAGACTCTTTGTTTCGTCTTGGTTTTGCCTATTTATATTCTGATAATATTCAGGTTGAGGCCACAATAGGTGGATCAACAAAAAGTAGTCCAAGTAGAATATTAGCAAATGTTGGAGTATCTTACAGATTTGATTTTCACAAAGATTTCATTTCAGCGGAGGAAATTCAATCAAAGGCTCTAAAAAAAGAAGAACGAAGTTTAAATAAAACACTAAAGAAAAACACCAAAAAAGAACGTAAACGTAACCGTAAAGCCAAAAGTAATTAAGGGATATGATAAAAGATATCGTCATTAAAGAAGCAAAGACTAAAGCTGAATATCTCGCTTTTGTAAAGTTTCCTTATAGTTTGTACAAGGAAAACCCAAATTGGGTTCCTCCATTAATTAACGACGAAATTGAAACTATCGACCCTGACTTAAACCCTGTTTATCAAAATGCAAATGCAAGTTTTTTTCTAGCTTATCAAGGTGAAAAAATTGTTGGTAGAATAGCTGCAATTGTTAATTGGATTGAAATTAAAGAAATTAAAAAAAGTAAAGTTCGCTTTGGATGGTTTGATGTTATTGATAATATTAATGTAACTAAGTCATTAATTGATTGCGTAATTAAATTTGGAAAAGATCACAATCTTGAAAGTGTTGAAGGCCCTTTAGGTTTTTCAAACTTGGACAAAGCTGGTCTTCTAATTAAAGGGTATGAAGAACAAAATACTATGATTACCCTTTACAATTACCCTTACTACTCTGAACACTTGAAAAAACTTGGCTTCAATGAAGCTGCAAAATGGGTGGAATATGAAATAAAAATTGATGATTTTGAATCTTCTCCTGAAAAAGTAAAGCGTTTTTCTAAACTTATAATGGAAAGATATAATCTTTCTTTATTGAATTTTAAAAATCGTAAAGCTATTATACCATATGTTGATCAAATGTTTGAATTACTTGATAAAACATATAATAAACTTCAATCCTATGTTCCAATTCAGGACTACCAAATAGAAAACTACAAAAAACGTTTTTTAAAATTTATAAATCCTGATTTCATCAAATGTATTATTGATCAACAAGGAAAACTCATCTGTTTTTCTATCACTATGCCTTCTTTCACTGAAGCGCTCAAAAAGGTAAATGGTAAGTTAACTTTGTTTAACTCAATCCATATTTTAAAAGCTATGTATTTCAATAAGCGCGCTTCTTTTTATTTAATTGGAGTTCGTCCTGATTACCAAAATAAGGGAATTACAGCGATCATTTTTAATGAAATGCAAAAACTCTTCAATAAGCAGAACATTAATATTGTAGAAACCAATCCAGAATTAGAAGAAAATACAGCTATTCAAAAATTGTGGAAAAATTATGAACACAGACTCCACAAACGCAGAGCCACATTCAGTAAAAAAATTTAAAATGTTAAGTGAAGGAACTATTATCGCTTTAGCTACCCCTGCTGGAAGTGGAGCTATTGGTATTATTCGTCTTTCAGGCCCTGATGCATTCGAGAAAACATCATTTTTTTTTCGCTCTAAATCTAAACAATCTTGGAATAAAATACCCTCTAATACGATTGTTCTTGGAAATTTTAGTTTAGACCAAGAGATCATTGATGAGGTGTTATTAACTAAATTCAAAGGACCTCATTCTTATACTGGAGAAAATGTAGTTGAGATTTCCTGCCATGGCTCTTCTTACATACAACAAAAAATAATAACATGCTATTTAGATGTTGGAATAAATCCTGCCCAAGCAGGAGAGTTCACATTGAGAGCTTACCTTAATCGAAAAATGGATTTAAGTCAAGCGGAAGCTGTAGCGGACATAATAGCAGCTGAAAGTGCATCAGCTCATCAAATTGCAATGCAACAAATGCGAGGTGGATTTTCAAAAAAAATGGAAAACTTACGCCAAGAACTGATCCAGTTCAAGGCTCTTATCGAACTTGAACTTGATTTTAGTGAAGAGGAAGTAGAATTTGCTAATATCAGTCAATTGAAATCATTACTCAATCTCCTTCACAAAAATATTAGTGGTCTCAAAAACTCTTTTTCGTATGGAAATGTTATAAAAAAAGGGGTCCCAGTGGCAATAGCTGGAAAACCAAATGTGGGAAAGTCGTCTTTATTAAATGCATTATTAAATGAAGAAAAGGCAATAGTCTCTGATGTTCCAGGAACAACTCGAGACAGCATTGAAGATACATTGGTTTTGAACGGTATACTCTTTAGATTCATAGATACAGCTGGACTTAGAGAAACAAAAGACATAGTTGAATCTATTGGTATTAAAAAGACTAGAGAAAAAGTAAGTCAAGCGTCTATTCTCATTTATCTTTATCAACGAGACAGTGATCCAAAAGAAACTGCAAAAGAAATCCAAAAATTAAGTCATGAAAATCTAAATCTTTTAGTGGTTGAAAATAAAATTGATGAGCATAATAACAACTTTGATATTTCTTTAGCATCAAATATTGAATCAAGGCTTAAACAGAAAATAGATATTATAAAATTCGGAATCTCATCAAGGGATTCAAAAAGTTTAATTCCACTTCAAAAAATACTGGTAGATCAAGTGAAAAATATGAAAGGTGATTCAAGTATAGTAATAAATAATAGTCGCCATTATATGGCTCTTAATTCAGCTTTAGAGTCAATTTTATTAATTCAAAAGGGATTAGACAACAATTTACCTGGAGATCTATTAAGTATAGAACTTAAAGATGCTATTAATCATATTGGATCTATAACTGGAAATATTGATAATGACCAAGACGTTTTAGGTGCAATATTTAGTCAATTCTGTATCGGTAAATAAATAATGATTTAATCACTTGTATTTTCGCTGTATTTTACTGTAAACATAATAAATACAACACATTAATAAAAACTATTGTACTGTATAATAATGTATTTTAAATATCGTATATTTGTCGTATAGGTATTTTTATACGACATAAATGAACTTTTTACGACAAGAAAAGATAAAAATAAACGTTTATCCAAAAGATCCACAGAAAGTAGATAAAAGGGGGTTCTACATCCGTGTGTATTATGGACAAAAACAACGTTTAGATAAGGTCACAAAGAAACCTTTATTTAAAAATGGTGAACCCATAACGACATCTGATAAAGAAGAAATCTATTTTTCCGATTACGTCCACTACCCTAACCCAAAGAACGAAACCGAAAGAAGACAAAACAAACACCTTCATAGTATTGTTACTGCTGAAGCTGAAAAATATCGTGTTAGTGTAAATCTAGGGAAATGGAAGCGTGGTGGATTAGATTCTACAAAGCTGTATTTAATGGATTATATGATAAATACCTGGATGCCTAAACAGAATTATAAAGCCATAACAAAATCCGGTTACACTACCCTACGCAAACACTTTATAGAATTTAGTGGTCGTGACATACTGATTAGTCAGCTTGATAAAAAAACTTGTATTGATTTTTATAATAATCTTCAGATAAAGACAAGTCATAACGGTAATAGATTGTCGGAATCTGCATATAAAAAGTATATGAAAAGTTTTAAGTACTATTTAGAACAAATATTTAACGATAACATTGCTGAAGGACTTTCACCTGCAAAAGGAATCAGAATTGGTATTGCAAAAACTAAAAAGGCAAATGTGTTCCTTGAAAAACACGAATTAGAACAATTTGAACAATTAGACACCCCTTTAAAACCTTTACAACGTGCTTATTTATTTGCATCTTATTCGGCAATTACAAAAGCAGAATTAAAAAAATTACGTTGGAGTGCTTTTAGTCAAGATAAAGAAAATGATAAGTGGTACGTCAATATAACACGACAAAAGACCGGTAAAATTGCACGTTTAGAAGTAAATAAAAAAGCAATGTCATTTATATTACCTGAAGGCAAATCAAACGAATTAGTGTTTACTAGTAACTTTTATGCTTATAACGACCTTCAATTAAAACGCATAATGCTAGATGCAGGAATAACTAAACATCCAATTACATTTCACACTTCAAAACACAACTTCGCATCAATGTATTACAGATTAAATAATGGTGGGAATTTAGGTAGATTAATGAAGGCTTTACAACATAAAGATTTAAGTACAACCCAAAGATATCTAGCCGGATTATTAGGAACTGAAACTGCCGGTGGTGGAAGTATTGATTTTTAACTAACCCTTACCCTACTTTGACGGTTAATCCATAATATGTATTAAATTGACGTGGATTTTGAATAGTTAGCCTTTAGAACTGCCAAATGAAACAAGCTACTAATGAAGTAAGTGAAGATTTGCCTTTGTTTATGTGATAGATTGAGTTATTTATTATAAGTACATTTAACTATCTTAAAAACAACACAATGAAAAATATTCTACCTATAATTTTAAGTTTGATTTTGGTTAATTGTGAAAAAGATGATTATCAAGATGATCCGATAAGAGCTACTTGGTTAGTTGAGTATGATCAAGATAATTCTGATGGGGATACCGCATATTATCAAGAAGCCTATAAATTTAATGATGAAAAATTATTTAAAAAAGTTAAATTTTCAATAAATAATATTGATACCTATGTGTCATCAGAAGAATTTACTTGGAAAAACAATGATCCCAGTTGTAGTCCAGCAAATTGCACAAATTATAATGAAGCGATTCAAGAATATACAATAAATGGTGAAATTGAAAATGTAGTGTTTTCAAATCCAATTGAAACAGATTATGGAGAGACTATTTATAATAGAGCGACATTTGGCAAAGTAGTAATGGAGCGGCAAGCTGAAGACATTTTTTGGAATAATTTTTAATTATAAAGGCTTACTACAAAGTTTAATCTTTTTAATATCACAGCCATATCCCCTTCATTAAGTCCATTTAAAAAACACGGAGTAGAGATATTGTAGATTTTTTATATTAGTAGCTTATTAATCATAAATCAAATAAAATGAAAAAAATATTCTTTACACTGACTTTCCTATCGTTTGTATTTTTAAATGCTCAAGAGGATCAACAAACTTTCCAAGATTTAAAACACCTTGAGGGCAAATGGACTGGCACTTTAAATCTTTCAAACGGAGAATCAAAACCTATTAATTTAGAATATAGTATCCGATCAAATGGGAGTGCATTATTAGAAGAGAGTAATGAAGGTGGAATAGAGATGATGTCTATAATTAATATTCATAAGGGTAAAATTTTATCAACACATTATTGTGGTGCTAAAAATAGACCAGTTGCAGAATTAAAGTCGAGTAATAATGGAGTAGTTAAACTTGTTACTAATCATAAAAGAAGTGGTCTAGATGTGAACAACGAGTCTTTTGTGGGTTCTTGGGAATTTAATCTTATGCCAAATGATGAAAGCAAATTTATTTATAAATATACATCGATTGGACCATACTCGTTCATAGCCACAGCTGAAATGAATCGGGTAAAATAAACAAACTCTTTTTTTAAAATCAGAATCGAAAAGAAATACAAGTATGATTCTCTTATTGGGGGTTCTCTAGTTATTCAGTATACTATCTTCATTAAGTTCAGGAAGAAATACACGGAGTAGAGATATTGTAGATTTTTTATATTAGCAGCTTATTAACCATAAATCAATTAAAATGAAAAAAATATTATCAATATTATTACTGCTATTTTCAACATCATCGCTAGTAGGTCAAAGCAATCCTAATGGAGAATTTTGGGTGACTGGAAGAGTTGAAGTAAAAAGAGGAATGACAAGTGATTTCGAAAAAGCTGCTGCAGTTAAAACTAAAAAATATAACAACTCCCAAGAAACAGCAATGACTACCTATAAAGTAATGGATGGACCAGATCAGGGTAAGTATGAGAGAATTCAAGGTTATAAAACTATAGATTGGTTTAATTCTAATATGATGTCAGGTGCTGGCTATAAATATTGGATGAAAAATGTATCCCAATTTGTAGATAATTATGAAGGAAGAACTATTTGGGTAAGACTTGAAAATTTAAGCTTAAACTGGGATCCTGAAGTAAAACCAAAAAAACATATTCACAGATTAGTTAGAATTATAAAACCTGGAAGACTTGGAGATTTTTGGCGTTTTTCAAATCGTATTACAGAAGTATATAAAAAACATAATCATACAGGTGTAAGAGGTGTTTTTAAAGTTACTTCAGGAGGTAATGAAAATATGATGGTTATTGTAAATGCATTTGATGATTTTAAAGATCAGGGTAAGTTCCCAAATACAGATAAATCATTAAAGCAGTTATATGATGAAATGTATAATGGATCTTGGGATAAGGACCTAGAAATCTATAATGATGCAATTGAAATGTGGGGGAGACAAAAAGAGAGATTATCGATAGTTTCAGAGCTGTCCACAGACCTTTAAAAAAGTTTTTTAACCCTCCCAAGTGGAGGGTTTTTATTTAAATCATCGGCATATCCTCTTCATTAAGTTCAGGAAGAAACACGGTGTAGAGATCTTGTATATTTTAGATATCTTGAACTATCTTATCTATAAATCATTTAAAAATGAAAAAGCTAATTCTACTATTACTATCTATTCCATTGGTTTGTATTGCACAAAATCCTAAAATAAAAGATTTTAAAATCACAATTCTTTCTACTATGCTCTCTGATACTCACATTGGTGAATGGGGTTTTTCAGCAATAATTGAAGCAGATGGAAAAAGAATTTTATTTGATACTGGTTCAAGGGAAGAGACAGTACTTCAGAATGCAAGAGAATTAAAAATAAACCTCGAAAATATTGATAACGTTTTCTTGAGTCATAATCATAAAGACCATACAGGAGGATTAAAAACTTTAAGAGAAAACTATCCAACTTCTTTTTCAAACGCTCATATTGGAGAAGGAATTTTTTATCCAAGACGCAACTCCAGAGGGACTGACCATTATATTTTGGACAATAAAAATACTCTTGAGTCATTAGGAATTAATTTTAAAACTCACATAAATCCTTCACAAATAATGTCTGGTTTATGGACAACAGGTCAAATTCCAAGAAAATATGATGAAAGAAACTGGAGTGAATTAGGGAAAATGGTGGATTTAAGTGGAAATATTGTAGAAGATACTATTCCAGAAGACCAGTCATTATTCTTTGATACAGAAAATGGGATAGTTTTAATTAGTGGATGTGGACACGCAGGACTTGTAAACACTCTTGATTATATAAAAAAAATTATGCCAAATAGACCCATTTATAAAATTATTGGAGGTTTTCACTTATTAAATCTTAATGAAGATAAGTTAGAATGGACAGCAAGAAAAATGGAAGAATCTGGAGTAAAATATTTTGTAGGAGCACATTGTACAGGATTAAATTCAACATATTCGATACGGAATTTTATGAACCTTTCATCCAAAAAAGCTTTAGTTGGTTCAGTAGGAACTTATATTACAAAAAAAGGGATATTTACTGGTTATATGCAGTAACTAAATCATCGTCATATCCTCTTCATTAAGTTCGGGAAGAAAAACACGGAGTAGAGATATTGTAGAAGTTTTGTTACATTGTAATTATATAAAAAACCAACACAATGAAAAAGCTACTTCTTGTTTTACTGTTTATTTCGTCAACCGTGTCTTGTTCTAAAGATGATGGAATAGCTGCTGGCGAAGCTAGTACAAGTGGGAATACTACTACAAACAATATAGCTTTTGATGGGGGGATTTGTAAATGTGCTAATGCTACTGTAGGTGATACGGCTGTAATTAATGGTACAACTTACACTGTGGTAAATAACTCAACAATTGCAGGCCAGATTACAAATGAAAATTATAATTTATGTACCACATTAGTTACTGATATGTCCCAACTTTTTAAAGATAAAGGCTCGTTTAATACTGATATTTCGTTTTGGGATACTTCAAGTGTTACTACAATGAATAGTATATTTGAAAATGCAACAGCATTTAATCAAGATATTGGTAATTGGGATACTTCAAGTGTGACTGATATGGTTGGTATGTTTTATGAAGCATCATCATTCAATCAAGATATTGGTAACTGGAATACTTCAAGTGTGACTGATATGGTTGGTATGTTTTATGAAGCATCATCATTCAATCAAGACATAGGCAGTTGGGATACTTCTAAAGTGACTAGTATGGAACGAATGTTTTGGTCTGCTGAAGCATTCAATCAAGACCTTTCAGGCTGGTGTGTTACCAATATTTCCTCTGAACCAGCTGGATTTGCAACTTCTACCCAACCAAACTTTAACAAACCTGTCTGGGGGACTTGTCCTTAAACCCCAGTCATATCATCTTCATTAAGTTCAGGAAGAAAAACAGGGAGTAGATATATTGTAGATTTTAGGTATCTTGTTTCATCTACAATTACAATAAATACGATGAAAAAGCTACTTCTTCTTTTACTATTTGTCCCTTTGGTTTCTCTTGGACAAATGGATTATTATGTTTCAGCAAAAGGAGGTTTAAACGTTCGTGAGGCTCCTGAAGCTAAAGCAAAAAAAGTATCAACTCTTTCATATGGCACATTTGTTTCAATTGAATCAAGAACAGCTATTAAATTGACTATAAATGATACTGACAAAGAAACAGGAGTCACTAAGGTTATTGAAGGGGAATGGGTTGAGATTATTTCAGAAAATAATATCGTTGGATATGTTTTTGACGGATATTTAGAAAAAATTTCAATTTCTTGGAATAAAAAATTAATGACTTCAGAAGTGTTTAATGAATTTACTTCTTTCGGGCAGCTTACTTTTAAACAAGCGTTAAAAGGCAATGTAAAGGCTATTAAAGAATATGTAGAAGCAGAATATAGACATCCATATAATGACGTGTGGACAGGCTTCAAAAGAACTTATAAATATTACTTTAATAAAGAAAATAAAATTTATAAAGGACTTCTTTTTTTTGGAGAAAATAAAGAAGCCTCTATAATCTATGCTTTTGATTCTTCAGGAGATATTGATAGTTATTTTTGGAACAAAAAAGAAATGGTTTTAGGAATTTATTCTGAAGATGAAGAAGGAGAAATTATCCCTGATGATGAAACATTTTTTAATGGGGATTATATCACAAGATACATATACAAACCTTCGGGGGCATTCGAATTCAAATTGCAATCTAAATATGATTATAAAGGAAGACCGATAGAACTTATTAATTATGGTATGGATGAAAAAATTGCCAATGACAAGACCATCTACAAATATGATAATATGGGAAATATGACTGAAAGCAACAAAGAGATTAATGATATTGAGTATAGAGAGATAGGATTGCGAAGACAGGGAAAATTAGAGAAAATTTATAAAGGGGTAAAAGAAAATATTTTCAATGAATATGAAATTATAAAAGCAAATAAAATTAAATATGAATATGATGAAAATAAGAATTGGGTCAAGCAGATTAGTTACTTAGATGATAAGCGTCTGAAAGTAATAACAAGAGAAATAGAATATTATAATTAGAAGCACTTAAAAGACGTTTTTAAACTTTTTCTTCAAGGATTAAGATATTGCGTAGGAGTACACGATTTTATTAACTTGAAAACCCTATTAAAATTTTCTTGTGAACTAAATCCAGACTTTTCTGCAAGTCCTTCCATAGAATAGTTTTGCAGGTAACCTTCATCGATTAATCTAGTTGCAAACTTAATTCTATATGAATTAATAAATTGAGGAACACTCATCCCAGAATGAGTTTTTATACTATTACGAACCAATTCATTTCGTATACCAGTTTCAGCAGAAATTGAAGCTGATGTGTAATCAGGATTAAGATATTTATTGTCTTCTGAAAATAAAGATTTAATATGACGGTATATTTTTAATAAGCCTTCATCTTTATCATCAGAATTATTAATACGAGAAATTTTTCTGATTATTTCAGGGCGAACTATTAAAATCAGGATAGTTAAAATTCCTAAAACTTTAATGCTAACTATAGCAAATGTCAATTTATAATTAAATAAAAATAGCCCTAAAACAAATAGAGTAGAAATGCTCGTGGTGGTAATTAGAATATAATAATATTTAAAGAAGCTAGATATAGCAGTTTTTGTTTTATCATTTAAAATTTCACTCGTTAATATTTGAAAAAAATTATAAAAAATTATACTAGTAAAAAAAAGAGTATTCAAACACAAAACTATAAACAAGTCGTCCTTACCTACAAAATCATAAGTATTAAATCCCAGTATATTTTCAGAGGAAATCTGATTATCTATAAAATTGAATAATCTAATTCCTGATGTATTTAGGGAATCAACTAATATTAAAAGAAGACTGGGTATAAAATAAATAAAGGTGAGTCTTGCCTTATTTTTTTCTAAAAAAGATTTAATGAATAAAAAGAAAAAAATAAAAGCAAATGTCCTTCCAGAGGCAACAAGTACAATAGGTAGTTTAATATTTAATAACAAGTATAAAGACATGTTTATCATTGTTATTAGCTGAAATGAAAAATGAAAAATAAGATGGCTCAGGTGATATTCGTTTTCATCACTCATCATTCTGTAAAGCCTTGTGATAATAACTATAGTAATGAAAAATAGAAGATAAACAGGGTAGATTTCCATTTAATTAAATTCAGTATTATATTAATTTATTACTGGTGATTAAAACTAGTAAAGCCATTATAAGGTGTCAAATATAGAACTTTACGCATTAACTAATATATTAGTCCTGTTTCATTGTATTAATTATATAAAGAATTATCTATTAAATATAATTTACAAAAATTATAATTTTTTTATATTTTTTGTTTCATTTCTATTATTTTTTTTATTCTCAAATTTTAATTTATCTGGTCAAACTTTTTCCTTAGACTCAAATGGCGTTACCGTTAAATGTTCTGGCTGTAGTAATGGGGATACTGGGACTGTAGGTGGGGTAATCTATACTGCAGTTGATAACACCACAATTCGTTTAACAGCCGATGGGGATTGGGATACTATAGTGACTACTCTAGTAACAGATATGAGTGGGTTGTTCTCAGGTGATGTTGATTTCAATGAAAACATTAGCTCTTGGCATACTGTTAGTGTCACTACTATGGAGGATATGTTTAGAGGAGCGAGTGCATTTAATCAAGATCTATCCGAATGGGATACTAGTGGAGTGCTTAATATGCAACAAACTTTTTATAATGCGATAGCCTTTACCAATAATATAAACGATTGGGACGTTAGCCTTGTCACTGATATGGATGGAATGTTTAGAGGAGCAACATCTTTTAATCAGCCTCTAAATAGTTGGACTGTTAGTAATGTTCTTTCTATGTCAAATATGTTCAGAGATGCTTCAGCATTCAACCAACCTCTAAACAGCTGGGATGTCAGTAAAGTTAAATATATGCAGTTTTTGTTTAAATCGACAATTTATAATCAACCTCTAAATAATTGGGACGTTAATAGTGTTTTAAATATGCAAGAGATGTTTATGGGTGGTGATTTCAATCAACCAATTAATAACTGGAATGTCAGTAATGTTACTAACATGTCCAAATTATTTAGAGGCACTGATTTTAACCAGCCTCTAAATAGTTGGACTGTTAGTAAGGTGACTAACTTCGGTCAGATGTTCATGGATAACGATAAATTTAATCAACCTCTTGATAATTGGAATGTGTCAAGTGCTACTAACATCTCAAGTATGTTTAGAGGTTGTAGCGAATTTGATCAGCCATTAAATGCATGGAATACCAGCCCCAGCTCCACAGCTAAAATTACGAATATGATAGGGGTATTTCTTAATGCCCGTAAATTTAATCAGCCTCTGGATAATTGGGATGTAAGTAAGGTTACACGCATGGATGATATGTTTTATAATGCATTCTTGTTTAATGGAGACATTGATAATTGGAATGTTAGTAGTGTTACTTCTATGCATGAAATGTTTAAGAATGCTAGAGTTTTTAATAGAGATATTACTGGATGGCAAATAACAAGTCTACAAAATATTTCCGGAATGTTTTATGATGCTCTTGAGTTTAATCAGCCATTAAATGCATGGAATACCAGCCCCAGCTCCACAGCTTCCCTTACTAATATAAACAACACATTTAGAAATGCTGATAAATTTAATCAACCTCTAAATAATTGGGATACTTCTAATGTTGAATTTATGAGCGGAACTTTCAGAGCAGCTGCCCTATTTAATCAAGATCTCTCGAGTTGGGATACTAGTAGTGTTCTCCAAATGCAAAATACATTTATGAATAATCCTGTCTTTAACAACGGCCGATCCTTAGGGGTATCCAATACGTTGCAGTGGGATACATCATCTGTAACAAGAATGGATAATATATGTGATGGTGCAACCGCTTTTAATGTTAATGTAACTGGATGGGTTGTAAGTAATGTTACACAAATGGACAGAATGTTTGCTGGCGCATCAGTTTTTAATCAAGATCTCTCTAATTGGAATACTTCTAGTGCAACTACTCTTCAAGGAATGTTTGCTGAAGCAACCATTTTCAATAATGGGCTTTCATCTGGTGTATCATCAACTATTATGAATTGGAGCACTTCAAATGTTACAACTATTGAATCTACTTTTTATAAAGCAGACGCATTTAATGGCAATATCAGTGGTTGGGATGTAAGTAATGTTACAAAAGCAAATAACCTTTTCAATAATGCTGATAAATTTAATCAACCATTGGGTGGATGGGATGTAAGATCAATTGATAATATGAATAATATGTTTGCATCTGCGACTTTATTTGATCAAGATCTAAACTGCTGGTGCGTGGTTCACGACCCTGATAGATCAAACTTTAGTAATAGTTCCCCTATAGATTCAAAACCACTTTTTTTACCGAGATGGGCCGAGCCCTGCGACCCATCAATTAGTTTTGCGCTTTCAACAATTGACCAAGATGATGGGCTAATAACCCCCACTATTGTGAGTTCAGGTGGAACTTTTACCGCTTCAATTACCGGAGGACTTGTTCATAGAAATAATCAATGGGGTTCTGGTAAAGCAGATTTTTTAGATATTGATCCAAATACTGGTGTAATTAATCCATCGAATTCTCTAGCTGGAGTATATGATATAACCTATTCTACGGGCGCCTGTAAAAGTTTCACAACATCAATTACTGTTCGCTCTGTAAATAATCCGGCGTATCAACTAAATTATTCTCCTAATTCAATTTGTAGAAGTGCTGGTGGGACAATCACACCGACAATAATCCCCACAAACTCTCATGCTACAGTTCCTAGGATATACATTGATCCAGGGAATCCAGTAAGTTATCCCAATATAGGGAATGCTCCAAATCGTGAAACAATAGTTAATTTAACTACTAACTCAGGCTTTACTCATTGGGAGGATGGAGTTGTTGCTGATGTTTCGGGTAACCATCCAAACTATGAAATATTTTCTGATAATAATGGAGTAGTTCACAAACCCGGATATTCGTGGGAATTACTTAGTGGAGCAACTGATAATAATTTTATTTCAGATAAGGGTGGTGATAGTGATAGGGGTTATTTTCCACTTGAATCATCCTCTATTTCTATGTGGGTTAAAGAATCTAATTGGTCAAATACCACATATTTGTTTGACTATACCAATGGAGGTGATACAGATGGGAAAATGTGGCTTTCCACTATTAATCCCTCAGGCGAATTACGCTGGCGTATTAAAACTGGAGCAAAACGAAAATTAACCCTTACCGCTTCTGATATAGCAACAAGTGCAGCTCGTGCATACGGTGTTTTTTTAGCAGATATGGACGGGGATGGGGATATGGATATCCTATCCGCTTCTAATGCTGACAACACCATTGCTTGGTATGAGAATAACGGGGCTGCAGACCCTACATGGACCGCTACCGATATAGCAACAAGTGCAGCTGGTGCAAACTCTGTCTTTGCAGCAGATATGGACGGGGATGGGGATATGGATATCGTATCGTCTTCTGCTAATGACAACACCATTGCATGGTATGAGAATGATGGTAATGCAAACCCTACATGGGCGGCTGCTGATATAGCAACAAGTGCAAATAGTGCAAGATCTGTCTTTGTAGCAGATATGGACGGAGATGGAGATATGGATATTATATCGGCTTCTTATAATGATAACACCATTGCTTGGTATGAGAATAACGGGGCTGCAAACCCTACATGGACCGCTACTGATATAGCAACAAGTGCAGCTGGTGCACTTTCTGTCTATGCAGCAGATATGGATGGGGATGGGGATATGGATATTGTCTCGGCTGATTTTGGTGATAACACCATTGCTTGGTATGAGAATAATGGGGCTGCAGATCCTACTTGGGCAGCTGCTGATATAGCAACAAGTGCAAATGGTGCAGCCAGTGTTTTTTTAGCAGATATGGACGGGGATGGGGATATGGATATTGTATCCGCTTCTTCTAATGACAACACCATTGCTTGGTATGAGAATAATGGAGCTGCAGACCCTACTTGGACCGCTGCTGATATAGTAACTAATGCAGGTTTTGCAAGAGATGTCCATGCAGCAGATATGGACGGAGATGGGGATATGGATATTGTCTCGGCTGATTTTGGTGATAACACCATTGCTTGGTATGAGAATAATGGGGCTGCAGATCCTACTTGGACTGCTGCTGATATATCAACAAGTGCAAATGCTCCACATTCTGTATTTGTAGCAGATATGGACGGAGATGGGGATATGGATATCGTATCGGCTGATTCTGGTGATAACACCATTGCTTGGTATGAGAGTGATATTACCTATGGTCAGGAAGACAATGTAAACCCAATGACAAATAATAATTGGCATCACCTAGTGATGACAAGAGATGAATCGGGAAACCCCGCAGGAGGAGGAATTGTTAAATTATATGTTGATGGAGTTTTAACTTCTGTTGATTACGGAACTCCTACCGGAGCCTTGGACTCACCAGGTGATGTAATTTTTGGTAGAAATCAAACAAATCAAGGTGGTGTAAATGGTGATGGTAGATTTGAAGGAGAATTTGGTCCAATCAGAATTTTTGCACATGAATTAACAAAATCTGAAGTTGAATATGAATTCGACATGTTTGCCCTTCGATACAAAGGTTCCTTCTCAGCAACCCCTGGCGGACTTTCAATTAATGTAACTACTGGTGTAATTGATATTTCGGCTTCCGTTTCTGGTACATACCAAGTTACCGCTTCTTGGATAGAGCCTACAAGTAGTAAAGTACATACATCTACCTCAACAGTTACCATTGGGGATTCTGACGCTAGTTTTAGTTATCCTTTAAACACTTATTGTCAGTCCAATGATTCGGTAATTACTCCAACTATAACAGAGGCTGGAGGAGTTTTTAGTGCTCCAAGTGGTTTGACGTTAAATACGGGTACAGGTGGAATTACACCCTCAACATCTACTCCTGGAACGTATACTGTAACATATACAACCGCTGCAACATGTTCAAGAACATCAACTGTAACCATAACTATCACTGCAAAAGATTCTCCTTCACTTACATACTCAAGTTACACTAGTTGTGTTGATGTTGACGGATCTGTTTCCTTTGGTCCCACTTTAAGTATAGCTGGAGGAACTTTTTCTGTTTCTCCTGCAAGTGGACTCGCAATTGATTCTTCAGGTGTAATTACGCCCTCTGCTTCGTCTGTTAATTTGTATAACATTACATACACCACCACTGGAACATGTCCAGGAACCGTAAGTATAACATTTGAAATTTTACCTGATGATGATCCAACTTTTAGCTACCCTACAATTAATTTCTGTCAATCAAGTATTTCAGAAATTACTCCAATAATATCAGGAACTCCAGGAGGAGTTTTTAGTCTCTCTCCAGCAGCTGGTCTGTCATTTGATACCACCACAGGTGGAATTGTACCGTCGCTATCTAGTGTTGGTTCATATACTATAGGATATACTACTCCTGGCCCATGTGCACAAACTTCGTCTTTAACCATAGCTATTATTGCGTCAGATTCTCCGACACTTTCATACCCAAGTTATAGTAGTTGTGCAAATGTTGATTCATCAGTTTCCTTAAGTCCCTCCATAAGTATAGCGGGAGGAAGTTTTTCTGTTTCTCCAAACAGTGGACTAGCAATTGATTCTGCAACAGGTGTGATTTCCCCATCTATTTCTTCTGTTGGTTCTTATACTATAGAATATATAACCTCTGGAACATGTTCAGGAACCGTAAGTGTAACATTTGAAATTTTACCCGCAGACGATCCAACTTTTAGTTTTTCTAAAAGTTCTTACTGTTCGAATCTACCAAATTCAATTACTCCTACTATAACAGGAGATGCTGGGGTTTTTAGTGCTCCAGGCGGTTTAATAATTAATTCTACTACAGGTGTAATATCACCTTCTGCATCTACTCCTGGAACCTATACTGTAACATACACAACCTCAGGTCTGTGTCCAGCAACATCAAGTTCTACTATAACAATTAATTTAGGAGAAAGTTCATCATTTAATTATCCACAAAACATATACTGTAAAGGAACTTTAGGAACAGTTACTCCAACAGTAGAAACCTTAGGTGGGATATTTAGATTCAGTCCTCTTGGATTAAATATTGACTCTTCTACTGGAGAAATTAACACTAGCCTTTCCTCAGTTGCTACCTACACAATAGAGTATACTATTTCTGGAACATGCTCTGAAACATCTTCATTCATTTTAGTAATCAATGATTTTAAAGAAGATTCTAGCTTCAGCTACCCTGCAAAATCATACTGTATTAGTGACATATCAACTGTTACTCCGACAATAAAGACTCTTGGCGGTACATTTTCTGTAAGCCCATCAGGGTTAAATATAAATTTAACCACAGGAATTATAAATCCAAGCTTATCTTCGGTTGGAAGTTACACTATTGAATATGCTACCGCTGGTGATTGTCAAGATACATCTTCAACAACTATTGAAATAAAGCCAGAAGACAATCCAAGCTTTAGCTTCGGCTCAAACCTTTTCTGTACGAGTGAAACAAATGTGGCTACACCTACAATAACAACTCCCGGAGGAACATTCACTTTCAGTCCCTTAGGATTAAACATTGATCTTTTAACTGGTGTTATATCTCCAGGTAGTTCTTTAACTGGAACTTATAGCATTACTTATACTACTCCAATAACAAAGAATTTAAGCTATAGCATTCCTCAACAAGATAACTTAATTGGTCATTATCCTCTAGATGACAATAATGAAGATGTCAGTGGTAATGGATATCATGGTACAGCCTCATTAACATCCAACCCCATTGGAGCAGAAAATAGATTTGGAAATCCATTTTCTGCTTTAGAGTTTGACGGTGATGATTCAATCTATTTTGGTAATGAAATGCTCGATGAATTTAATGGGACTTCTAATGACTCATTTACAATTAGTATATGGCTGAGATATGATTATGATAGTGAATCATACAATGAAACTGACTTTATGTCTCTTGGACGATATGGATGTAGTAATAGTAATAGAGGTGTTATATTTAGAGCTGGTGAATCTGGTATATCTGATTTTGGTGCTTGCAGTAGAAGAGGGCATATAACTGGAGACTTTTCTGATGATACATGGCATCATTTTGTCTACAGATATAAGAGGAATGTAGGTAGAACTATTTTCGTTGATGGTATTTCAAGAACTGTAGAAAATGCTAACCGTACAAATATGCATAATATTATTAGGCATGGGTTAACAATTGGTGGTGGCTATCAAGAAAGTGGTATAGGGCTTGATCCAAATGCTGATGGGTATGTTGGCTTTTTAGATGATCTAAAAATATGGAACACGCCTTTAACAGATGATGAGATTTTAAATTTATATAGCGATGAAGATGCTCCTCCTGCTATTCCTTCTTTAGGTCCAATAACTTTAGGCTGTGTTAATAGTACTACTATTTCTGTAACCATATCTTCTCTTGTGACAGGTACTTTTGATTATGGCTTTCCCCCAGAGATAAAATTTTGTGCAAATGACTCTGATCTTACACCTTCAATTAGTGGCTTAGCTTCTGGAACGTTTTATAGTCTACCTGATGGGTTAGATATAAATCTAACAACTGGAAAAATTGATTTTCAGAATTCAACTCCTGGAACATATAATATCTTCTATGAAGTCCCATCTCTTTGTGGAGGCTCAACTACTTCTTCAACGATTATTCTGAGTGTGTGCTCACCTTTTTCCCCTGATGATCTTAATGGTCCTGATACTTGCGATACTGATGGTGATGGTGTTTGTTGTGCTAGTGAAACAATCTACGGGTCAAATTGTGAAGGCCCATGTAGTTATTTTTTCCCCGATGTAAGATTTAATACGATCAGTTCAGAATGGAATACTCTTGATTGTGATGGAGATGGGGTTGTAAATGGAGATGAGCTCATTGACAATACTGACCCAAGAAACGCTTGTAGTTATAAAGTAGAAAGTAGGTCAATACCTGTTATTAATAATGGTGTAGATTGTGACGGGGACGGAGTTAGTGGAAGGAACGAAGTGCTTAATGATAAAACAAACCCTTTAAACAGCTGCTCCGTTGATATTAATAATATTACTCTACAAGTAACCTCGATAGAAGACTGTGATGGTGATGGTGTTATAAACTCAAAAGAGGCTAGCGACAATACTGACCCGTTTAACGGATGTAGCCTCATACTCAGTAGTGTAAGTACTTCAACCAGTCTTGCATGGCAAGCCTTAGATTGTGATGGTGATGGGGTCCTAAATGGAAATGAAATAAATGATGGGACTGATGTCTATGATAGATGTGATTATAATTATTATAGTATAACTGTATTTCCTGAAAGAGGATTTGATTGTGATGGAGACGGCATTAGTAATTGGCAAGAAGTCGTAAATAGCAAAACTAATCCCAAAGACCCTTGTGATTTTGATTTAGAATTTATTGATTCACCTTTCAGCGATCAATGGGGGGAATTAGATTGTGACGGAGATAATTATATCAATTTAGTTGATAAATTTCCACTTAACAGACTTGAGTGGTTTGATACTGACAATGACAAAATAGGAAATAATCAAGATTTAGATGATGATAATGATGGTATCGAAGATATTAAAGAGGGTCTTGAGGATTTAGACAATGATGGGATTCCAAATTCTCTAGATAATGATAGTGATGGAGATGGTTGCTTTGATGCAAGTGAAGCAGGATACATTGATCCTGATTTTGATGGAATAATAGGTAGCGGAATACCTGAAATTGATTCCAATGGGAAGGTTTCTTCAAGTATAGGATATGTTGAAATTGCAGATAATGATATTAATGGAATATTAGATTTCTTAGAATCAGGTTCACTCATTTTTGAAATTTTTAAAGAGCCTAATAATACCACAATGATCACAAGAGAATCAGAAATTGAAATTTTAATTCTGGTTAATTCAGAAAATAAAATTTCCTACAAGTGGCAGGTAAATAAAAGTTTAGGTACTTCTTCGCCTAACATTAGTGAATGGGTCGAAATTACTGACGATAATATGTATGGTGGGACAAAAACTAATAAGTTAACTATCTCAAATCCTCTATTTAGTATGGAGGGATGGAGCTATAGGGCTATAGCTAGCTCTCCTAGTTATCTTTGTCAAGAAGAAATCATTTCCAAGCCAAGTGAATTAATAATTACCAATTTAATTATTCCAAATGCATTTTCTCCCGATGGAGATGGAATAAATGATACTTGGACTATCAGAGGGGACTTGAATCAAAATTATCCAAATAATAAAATTTATATTTTCAATAGATGGGGAGTAAGTGTATTTGAATCTAAAGGATATCAAAATAATTGGAACGGAAGTAATAATAGTAATTCAAGTGGAAATCGCTCCTCAAACCTTCCTGTGGGAACATATTTTTATGTTTTGGACTTAAATGGAGATGGATCTAATGTAAAAAAAGGATACGTCTATCTAACCCGCATGAGCAATGAATAATTATAACTTTAAAATAGTTATCCTTCTAATGTTCTTGAATGTATTTTTGATTCGAGCTCAGCAAGAGCTCAGCTTTAATCACTACATGTTTAACAGCCAGTTATTTAATCCTGCTTTTGTTGGCTTAGAAGAAAATCTAACAATAAGCTCAATTCACAACTTGCAGTGGATAGGCTTTGATGGAAACCCAGTAACTAATTCAATCCTTTTAAGTTCTCCTTTAAAAAATAATTTAGGAGCTGGTTTAGAAGTAATTAATGATAGAATCGGGCCGGTGAATAATAATTTTATTGCCATTAATACCGTTTATCATCTTAAACTGAATAAATATAGTCATAGCCTTTCATTAGGTCTTAAACTAAGTGGTAACGACCATAATATAAATTTAAGGAGCACAGACTTTGATGACTTATCTGATCCAAATGCAAGAAACACAGATAATTATTTTGTTGAAAATATAGGTTTTGGATTACATTTTCAAACTGATAAATTATATCTAGGTTTTTCTATTCCCTATTTTTTTGAAAATAAAATAACAAACAAACAAAGACATTATTACTTATCAGGTGGTTATAAAAAAGGATTAAGTGATAAATTAACAATCAATCCTAACTTTTTATTAAAAAAGACCGCCAATGCTCCTACAAGTATTGATATCTCCTCTATTGTTTTTTATGAAAATTTATTTTGGTTTGGTGTAAATTATGGGTCGAGTCAAAGGGTTTTCTCTGCAAATACATCCGGTGGAAGTGTAAGTTTTCTCTCTGGAATTAAATTAAATTCTTCTTTTTCCATAGGGTATTCAATTTCATCACAACTAGGCGGATGGACAGCATCTGTTAACAGTCCTTCTCATGAAATATATCTGAAATTTAGCGCATCTAAAAATAGAACTGAATCAGTTGATAATAGCTCAACAGAGGAAAGTAAAATAAACAAATAGAAATAAAACTATTTGTTTATTTTGAAAGAGTTTTTGGATTAACTTTTAGCCACTTGTAATCCGAACCAAATAATAGTAAAACCAATTGCAATCATTGTTAATGCCAGCTCTTTTAAAATTATTTGCATTTCAATTATTTT
>Ga0233397_1000164_pt1 | contig 33678 bp, 34 predicted proteins | sample 35DmetaG_FD_189957 | JGI IMG/M metagenome (GOLD analysis project Ga0233397, IMG submission 189957) | Seawater microbial communities from Monterey Bay, California, United States - 35D | ecosystem: Environmental > Aquatic > Marine > Coastal | place: USA: California | collected 2016-10-20
TTATGAAAAAAGGCCAAAAAAATGCAGTAATGGCTGGGGCACCACTTTTATTACGGTCACGCCTGATGGTTCAGTCCTGCCGTGCCAGAGCGCCAAGGTGATCGAGGGGCTCGAATTTCCAAACGTACGAGATGCGTCACTCGATTATATTTGGAAACAGTCGGAATTGTTTAATCACTTCCGAGGCACTGATTGGATGCAGGAGCCTTGTTCTAGTTGCCCAGAAAAGGACTTGGACTTAGGTGGATGTCGATGTCAGGCATATATGTTGACAGGAGATCGCTACGCAACTGATCCGATTTGCGAAAAATCACCAGATCGCCATTTGATAAGCGATGCTGTTAAGGCAGCTGAGCAGAGTGATCCGCTTATTAATGAGCCCGTGCCTTTGCTTTTCAGAAATACTAGGAATGCTAAAAATCTTTCAATGAGTGAGAGTCAATCGGAATGAACGAGCCTTGGACCAAAATTGAATTTGAACGAAAACTGCGTGATAAGGGTCGTTTTTACCACATCCATCATCCTTTTCATGTGGCAATGAATTCAGGAGAGAGCTCTCCAGAGCAAATTAAAGGTTGGGTAGCTAATCGGTTTTATTATCAGACTACGATTCCAGTGAAAGACGCAGCAATCCTAGCTAATTGTAAGGAGCGGTCGGTGCGCAGGGAGTGGGTACAAAGAGTGCTTGATCATGACGGTTATGATGAAGAGGAAGGTGGAATAGAAGCATGGCTGAGCTTGGCTGAAGCGGTCGGGCTCACTAGAGATGAAGTTTTGTCCGAAGAGCATGTTTTGCCCGGGGTAAGATTTGCATGCGATGCTTATATAAATTTTGCTCGTCAAGCGAGTTGGCAGGAGGCAGCTTGTTCGAGCCTCACTGAATTGTTTGCACCTGAAATACATAAGAAAAGACTTCAAAGCTGGCCCGAGCATTATCCATGGATCGATGAGGAGGGTTACAATTATTTCAGGAAAAGGTTGTCAGAGGCGCGCCGAGACGTTCGGCATGGTTTAAATATTACTCTTGATTTTTTTGATTCGCGGGATCTTCAAGATCGAGCGTTAAAAATATTGCAGTTCAAGCTTGATATTTTGTGGTCTATGTTGGATGCGATGCAGATGGCGTATGATTTTAAAAAACCACCTTTTCACAGTTGTCCTGAGTCTTAGCTGAACCATTGTCCAACGCTTTAAAGTATGACGGTTTTTAAGCTATCAAACCTCAAGCAAGTTCAACGTAACTTTTTTGGGACAGCTGCCACAATATTTCTTGGCTAGCAAATATAAAGCGATAGGAAATAAAACTTAAGCCCGTAACTTTCGCTATTTAACTCGCGTTGAGAAACGATATCCCATTCCGTGCACTGTCTGGACTAGCCTTGCATAATCTAGGCTATCCTCAACAACAGACGAAAGCGCCTTTCGCAAGCGGCGTACATGAACATCTATCGTCCGCTCCTCGAGATAAGCATTGCGTCCCCAAACTGCGTCTTGAATATAGTCGCGGCTACAGACTCTTTCTGGATTGAGCATGAAAAATTTAAGTAACCTAAATTCCGTGGGCCCCAAACTCACTTCCTTCATTTCAATAGAAACTCTATGACTAAAGGGATTAAGCTCCAAGTCAAATACCCTAAGAACCTCATCTTTTTCTTCTGCTTCAGAATTGCTTCTTACTTTATATAAATCAATAGTTTATAAATTATTTACTGTTTAAAATATTATAGACGTACCATAAGACGTACCATAAACCTCAAAGTTTGACCTAAACAGACTCCCACCAAAACTATACAGTCCCCTGCCCGTTATACCAAGGGTGGATAACTTTGTAGGGGTGGGGAGGGTCTGGCTCTGCGGTTAATATTTATAGTAGGCTAACTGAACCACATAGGTGGATTTTAAAAGGATTATTTAACCAACTTACAGGACGACAATTATGAGTGAAAAAATAGCAGATTGGGTTTTACATCATGTGAATACTTCCTACGAGCGCAAAGGAGAGAAAGGTTTAAGAGCGGTCTCAAACTGGAAGACTGACGGAGATATAGAACACTATGGAGCTGGTTTTGGAACGCTAGTAGTAGAGCATGACATGAATGATCCTAACGCGACGAACGGAACTTGCAGCTGGCAAGGCGAAGCGTTTCTTCCTAATGGAGACCGCCTGATGGGATACTTTGACGGTACTTGGGAAGCTTCAGGAGGAAATGTTTGGAAAGTAGCTATGGAGGGCTGGGACAGCTTAGACGGAAAATTGCGCTTAGAAGGCGAAATTAGTCTAGCTGAGCTTACGTTTTCGGGAACAAATTATAGGGCTTAAGTAAGCTGAGATTAAACAAGACGTGGCTATTATAATTATATGTTCACATGAATAAAGATGGTTATCGATAAGTGGAGGTTGGGTATGAAACGTCTGGTTATACTCACGATTAATCTAGCATTATCACAAGTGACATATTCCCTGGATTTCCGATGCGGCAACGCTCGCGTTCAAGACGCGGATGCGTTGAAAGATTTCATTGCACTTGAAAGTAGGGTTTACGATCAATCACTCTTGTATCTCGAAGCGTTTGTAGAGCGCCTTTCACAGCCAAGTGAATTTTGTCCGATGGGAGCCATGGCAACTATCGAAGGCGCTCCTAACAACACAAAGGCTTGCATATTTGATCAGGCGCAGATTCCGAAGATCATTGAGCAATCTAGGCAGATTATTTCAGAGCCTGCCGCCTTCCGAGATTGCTTCGTTTTGGATAACACCCTCAGCGGTCAGTACGCAGCATCTCTGGAACTAGTCCAACAATCAGAAATCGCTGGCTTGCTTGATAGGCCCCTCATGTCAGACTACTTTGCGCAAGGGGGCTTTAGTACGGAGTTGACCGAGGCGGGGGACAGTTTCTCTAAGAACTTCGTCAAGATAATCAGCAACATCGTGCCTACTGAACAGTACCTAAAGTATAGCTTTCACGCATTGAAGGATCTTTGGGCTACCGCGGGCTGGAGCCCTATGTATGTCGATCGTACGGAGAACTCGCTGGATTCTCGCTTCAAAGGTTCTTACGTATACGCTAAAATTATTGGTCCCGACGGCATGTTAGACGTCGCTACGATCAACGGCGAGCCTTATGCCCTGCATTTAGGCATGACCGTGCAAGCGGCGGATAGCCTTTATCCTTTCCATTATCATGGACAAGAGGAGATGTACTTGGATATCTCTGATCCCGCTTGCCTCAGCAACAAAACCTATGCTCTTTTTGATTGGCAGGAGGAGCGTTACCAGCAGGTCAGGGATAATGCAGAAAGTGTCAGGGTGACCTTAGCGGACGAACAGGCCTGGGACACCCGATTCGGGAATCCTGCGCTAGGTGAGCTTCGTTTCCTGAAGAGCTATTTCTTTCATTCATTTAATGTTGCCCAAACGTGCTCTGGAGCCGGCCCCCAAGGACTTGTCAGCGTATGGGCACGAACAGGAATCAATCTTGGTGCAAGCGAATCAAAGACGAGAGTTTGTGAATTGCCAACTGGAGCAGAAGAGACAGCGAAACCACAAAATTTTTATCTTTGTGAAGTGCCCAGTCTAATAGGACCTTGAGTAGTGCTATTTTAGGGTGGTTCGTCCGATCATCCGTTATCTGCGGGACAATCGCGTCTGGACTATTTAACTATGACGATCAAGTGCGGTCATTAGCCGGAGAAGGATTTACCAGCTTAATTTTTTATGAAAAGAACAAACGACTAACGATCATATAGGCTAACCCACTTACTAAAGGTAAATTTGAAAAAGGAAATTTGACGTGAATAGAATCTCAATTCCATTGAACTCCGATATATCCTTATCAGCGCTTGAAGGTGGAGTTGGACATCCTCTTATTATGATTCCTGGTTGGTCACAGACGGCTGCTGAATGGATAGGGAATGCAAAGGCATTTACCTCTTGTCGGAGAGTTATCGCTCTAGATATGCGAGGCCATGGAGAGAGCGACAAACCAGACCATGGCTATAGAGTTTATCGTTTTGCACAAGACTTGCATGAAGCTTTGGAACACCTTGACATATCATCAGTCGATTTGATGGGGCACTCAATGGGTTGTGCAGTGATTTGGGCCTATCTTGATCTTTATGGTCCGAGTAAGATCAAGCGCTTAGTTCTAGTAGACCAAGCTCCATGCATGTTTCCGCATGAGGATTGGGATGCTGAGGAAAAGTCGAACTATGGGTGCTTCTACGAGAACTCCAGCGGCGTTGATGAATTCGCGGCTGCCGTTACTTCTTCAACTGATCTGGAGAGCACAATCGAACTACTGAGAGGACTGTTCAGCGAGAGATACTCTGAGGAATCCTTGCGAATAGTAGCTGAAGAAAACCTTAAGTTTCCAAGAGATCACGCTTCTGATCTTCTTCGTGATACCGCTTTCGGTGATTGGAGGGACGTAATAAAGCGAATCAAGCTCCCTACTCTGGTGGTTGGAGGTGACGGCTCAATGTTCTCGAGTGCCTCTCAGCAATGGATAGCATCCCAGATTCCTGAGTCTCAATTAGAAATATTTTCTGAAACGGAAGGGGGAAGCCATTTCATGTTTCTTGAAAATCCTAATTCATTTAATGCGAAAGTGCTGTCCTATCTTGCTACCGAAGTTTGACCTAAATAGACTCCTCCCTAAAACTATCTGAACCCCAATTGCTATATAAAAGGTGGCCCTGATTTTAAGAGGTTTTACGCGTAATACTGGGGTTCTAGGTGTTGCTAAATAACGAAGACTTGGTACCAGTGGGCGGACTTGAACCGCCACTCCCGCAAAGGAACCGGATTTTGAATCCGGCGTGTCTACCAATTTCACCACACTGGCTTTAGATAATCAGTTAGTATATCACCTATGATCCTTGAGGCAATCGGCTCTTTCCTTACGCTGAGTACCCTTATTGATTTTAGATTTGTAAAATAAATACTTTTTGGATCGAAGGGTTCGAGGTTTTAACTTCTAATATGTTTTTAAGCGATTTCTCATATCATTTACCCGAAGAATTAATAGCTCACTATCCTGCGAAAGAGCGCAGTTCAAGTCGATTGTTTTGTCTTGATGCTAAAAATGACACGTACAATCACGCTTTTTTTCATGAGATTTTAGATTTAGTTAGGCCCAGTGATCTTCTCATTTTTAACGATACGCGAGTGATACCGGGTCGGCTTTTTGCATTTAAAAGGTCTGGGGGCCGAGTTGAGGTTTTGATCGAGAGACTCGTTGAGGATGATGCTGTTGTTGTCCAACTGCGAGCCAGTAAACCGGTTAAAGTGGGTTCAAGTTTGTTTTTTAATCGGGGAGGGATTGAGAGTGGAGATCTGATTGGAGCAGCAGAAATTATTGAGCGTAATGGGCAATTCTACACATTGCGGTTTGAGCCTGATGCAACTCTGGCTGCTCTTATCAAATCAGAGGGTCATATTCCGCTGCCGCCTTATATAAAGAGGCCTGCCCAGGAGCTCGATGAGGAGCGTTACCAAACTATCTACGCGAAAAAGGAGGGAGCGGTTGCAGCGCCGACTGCAGGTTTGCATTTTGATCAAGCTCTGCTCGAGGCGCTGAGCGCGAAAGGGGTTGATCTCGGCTTTTTGACATTGCATGTGGGGGCAGGCACTTTTATGCCCGTGAGAGCCACAGAAATAGCTGACCATGAAATGCATCATGAATTTTTCGACGTGAGCAATGAGATATGTGAGAAAGTGTCGACATGCAAGGCGAAGGGCGGTCGCGTCATTGCGGTTGGTACGACTTCCGTTCGGAGTTTGGAGGCGGCGTCCCAAACCGGAGTTTTGATGCCTACAAAAGGGGAGACAAATATTTTCATTTACCCAGGTTATGAGTTTAAGACCGTGGACGCGATGATTACAAATTTTCACCTGTCCGAGTCAACTCTTCTGATGCTTGTTAGTGCTTTTGCTGGGCGAGATAGGATCATGAGGGCTTATTCTGAGGCCATTGTAAAAAAATACCGATTCTTTAGCTATGGCGATTCAATGTTCCTGTATCGCAGTTGAGACCTTCTGCTACAATACCGCCGCTTTAAGAGACGAGAGATCGCTCTTATCGATAGGTTGGATGTTCTTCGGTAAGATAGACCTCTAACAAAAATGTTTAAAAAAAATCGTTAAGACTAATTTGATTTAAAGGATTAAAAAATGAAATCACCTGTGCGTGTCGCTATTACCGGTGCTGCTGGCCAGATCAGTTATTCGCTTCTTTTTCGCATCGCTTCCGGCGAAATGCTTGGGAAAGATCAGCCCGTTATTTTGCAGCTCTTAGAAATCACGCCGGCACTTGAAGCGCTGGCCGGAACAGCAATGGAGGTAGAGGACTGTGCATTTCCTCTGGTCAACGAAATAATACAAACCGACGATCCAAACGTCGCGTTTAGAGATGCCGATTATTGTTTACTTGTCGGTGCCCGTCCGAGGGGTCCCGGCATGGAGCGTAAGGACTTACTGGAAGCGAATGCCGCTATTTTTTCGGTTCAAGGTAAGGCAATAAATGATAATGCGAATAAAAATGTTAAAGTTTTAGTTGTTGGAAATCCTGCGAATACAAATGCCTTAATAGCCTACAGAAATGCTCCTGATCTCGAGCCGGGACAGTTCACTGCTATGACCCGATTGGATCACAATAGGGCGATTGCCCAGCTCTCCGATAAGACAGGTCTGCACAGCACTGAGGTGGATGGTCTGATTATTTGGGGTAATCATTCCGCGACCCAATACCCAGATATTTCTCATGCTTCAGTAGCCGATAAGCCTGCAACATCACTTGTCAATGAAACGTGGATAGAGGACGATTTTATACCCACTGTTCAGCAGCGAGGCGCTGCTATTATTAAGGCGCGTGGTCTTTCGAGTGCCGCTTCAGCTGCGAATGCGGCAATTGAGCATATGCGAGACTGGGCACTTGGGTCGGGGGGGCGCATTGTGAGTATGGGTATTCACAGTGATGGGAGCTATGGTATTTCGGAGGGCCTGATCTATTCCTTCCCAGTGATTTGCGCTGAAGGAAAGTATGCCATCGTGCAAGATCTTGAAATTAGTTCCTTTAGTAGAAAGTTGATGGATCAAACAGAGGTTGAGCTGATCGAAGAACGGGATGCTGTTGCTGATTTGCTTCCCTAGAAGGACAGGCCCCTCTCCGGCAGGTTCCTAAAATGGTGCTTGAGCCTGCCTTCTTTGTGTGAGACGTTCTTGCCAACTTTCGTTTTTAGTCGACCTCGATGTGGTGCAATGGTAATTCTGTGCTGGCGCAAACTTTTCTGAGAACGAAACTAGAATGCACATCGGTTACTCCGTCGATACGAGTAATTTTATTTAACAAGAATTCTTGGTAAGCATGCATGTCAGGGACAAGAATTTTTAATTGATAATCTGCGGATTGACCGGTAATCAGCAGGCATTCCATGACCTCTGGGTATTTTTTAATAGCTTCCTCAAAAACTTTGAACCTATCAGGGGTGTGTCTGTCCATGCTGATTTGAAGAAGTGCTGTCAATTTCAAGTTGAGCATTTCTGGGTTCAAGAGCGTCACTGTTTTTCCGATCGTACCGTTGAGTTCGAGGTGTTTTAAGCGGCGCGCGCAGGGAGAGGGAGAGAGACCTATCTTTTCTGCTAATTCAAGGTTGGTTACTTTACCATCTTGTTGAATTTGAGTGAGTATCCGCTTGTCGAGGTTGTCCATAGACGTCTCCTTTGTTGCCTAATTCGAAACCGTGTTTTGTGCTATATCGGTATTTTTTAGTGAAAAATTATAAAAAAAATTAAAATACTGGTGAATTATATCCTAATATGGATAAATTAAGCATAAAATCCCTCTTTGGGTGTCTTATACTGAGCATCGTTAACACCCATTTAAATCCCGGCGAGCAAGCAGTGCTCATAAAGCGGGGCTAAGGAAGCTAAAGATGTTTGACCATAAGAAATACAAGGCATTCGAGCCGATTCCTTTAGAGGACCGAACGTGGCCGAATCAGAGAATAAGCGAGTCTCCGTCGTGGTGTAGCGTTGACCTACGAGATGGCAATCAAGCACTCATCGAGCCAATGTCGGTTGCTCAAAAACTTAAGATGTTTGAGCTCCTCGTTGATGTTGGCTTTAAGGAGATTGAGGTGGGGTTCCCGGCTGCGTCTCAACCGGATTTCGACTTTGTGCGCAAGCTAATTGAGGACGATAAAATACCTACGGACGTTACGATCCAAGTTTTAACTCAGGCGAGACCAGAGCTAATAAGACGCACGTTTGAATCTTTGCTTGGTGCGAGGCGAGCGGTGCTCCACGTTTACAATTCGACATCGATTGTTCAACGAGAGAAAGTATTTAAAACAGATAAGGCCGGGATTATTGAAATAGCCAGGGCTGGTGCAATGGAAGTCAGGCACTGTGCAGAAAAAGCGCCTGAAACAGATTGGGTATTTCAATACTCTCCAGAGAGCTTTACTGGTACAGAGGTCGACTTTTCGGTCGAGGTTTGCGATGCCGTGGCAGATGTATGGGAGCCCAGCCCTGAAAATAAAATAATTTTTAATTTGCCATCGACTGTTGAAATGGCTTCTCCAAATATATATGCGGATCAGATTGAGTTGTTTTGCAGAAGCATAAAAAATCGAGATTCAATTATTGTCAGTCTGCACACCCACAACGATCGTGGGTGCGCGGTTGCCGCTGCGGAACTTGCAGTAATGGCTGGTGCTCAGCGTGTTGAAGGCACTCTCCTTGGGAACGGTGAGCGTACCGGGAATATGGATATTGTTACGATGGCCATGAATCTCTATAGCCAGGGTATAGACCCGTTGCTGGACTTCCGTGACATGGACAAAATCGTTTCAGTAGTGCGCGAATGCACTCAGATTGATGTTCATCCACGCCAACCGTACGCGGGTGACTTGGTCTTTACGGCTTTTTCAGGCAGTCACCAAGACGCAATTAAGAAATGTCTTGACCTTTACCATGAGGGCGACACTTGGGAGATAGCCTATCTGCCAATTGATCCGCGCGATTTGGGCCGAACTTACCAGGACGTTATTAGAGTGAATAGTCAGTCTGGTAAGGGGGGCGTGGCCTACGTATTGGCTAGTAAATTTGGATTCGAGCTACCACGATGGCTTCAAATTGAGTTCAGTCGAGTGGTTCAGAGGATAACAGAAAATAGCGGTCAAGAGATTACGCCTGATGAGATTTGGAACCTGTTTGAGTCCCATTATTTAGAGGCTGGTGCAGTGGTTCGACTAGACGACTTCAATATCCAGAAGCATCAGGGGCGTGAGACCTTTAAAGCGACCATCGATTATGCAGACAGAAAAATATCTTTGGACGGAGAGGGGGATGGTGTACTTGGAGCTTTTGCGATGGGTTTAAAGCAGGCACTACAAATCGAGTTTGAGATATTAGAATACGGAGAGCATGCCTTGGGACAAGGTGTTGATGCAGAAGCGGTGACTTACATACAACTAAAAGTTGGAGCCGATCGGTATTCTGGGGTCGCAATTAGTAAAGACATCATAGCTTCCTCGCTGGATGCCTTGATGGGTGCGGTGAGCAGAATGCTTGAAATCAGTGACTAGATGTCTTCGATTTAAGGTATTCCGCTCTCGGCATTTTTTGGCAAAGGGTGAGGGTTCAAAACTTTTTTCCCAGAGCTAACGACTAAAAATTAAGATTTGCATACTTAAGCTTTATCTTAAGTCAATCTTGCGATTTTTGTCTCGCTTGATTCAAGGAAGTCTATGCAATCTCATAACGACGATAAAGATTTAATACGAGCGGCTCTTGCTGGAAAGTCTGCCTCTTGGCAGAAGCTTGTGCGACGCCACGAGAGGCGTGTTTACAACCATTGTTTGAGGCTAACTGGAAGCGACGCGGATGCGCTAGATTTAATGCAGGAAGTTTTCTTGGGCGTGTATCGGTCTCTGCATACATTTCGGGGGGATTCAAAGTTTTCCACTTGGCTGTTTAGGATTGTTCATAATAAATCGGTTGATGCTATTCGCCGAAGACGGCCATATATATTCTTGGAGAACTCGTCGGATGATGAATCTGCATTGGAGATTGATCAATTTCCGGATGAAGAGGCAGTTGAGCCTTACGCCGCCCTGTCTCTGACTCAGACGAATGCCAGAGTCTTGCGATATCTCGATCGACTGAGTTATGAGCAACGCTTAATTGTTGAAATGAAAGTCTATCAAGGGATGACTTTTGAAGAGATTGGGCAAGTTGTGAGAGTGTCGGAGAATACTTCAAAAACGCGATATTACAGTGCACTTAAAAAATTGAAAAACTTATTGGAGGCGTCAAATGACATGTCCTAAAACAGATTCGTTTCTATTCCAGTATTTTACTGGAGATCCTGCAACGAGGGCCAAACTTTTGAAAGAACCTCATCTTTCAACATGCAGCGATTGTTCTGAGAAGCTCTCAGAGTTATTAGCTAGCGAGTCATATCTATCAACGTGGGAGGATGTGAGCGTTCCGTCTTGGAATTCAAAAAAGATCTTTGATAATGGAAATTCCGGCGTCCCTAATTTTTGGTTTCAATGGATCCCTACCGCCGCGTGTTTTGTAATGCTTTGCGTGTTTGCCTTCAATCTGCAGATAACCGACTATGGCACCGGTCTAAACATTTCTTTTGGTAAAAAAAATTTGGAGATGGAGTCTTTTATTCGAGACGTTCGTCGGGTTCAGGAACTGCAGTTAGTTGAGTTCAATGCTGCTTTAGCAGAAGTTGAATTAATCCAAACTAAAAATAACGCAAGGTTGTTGCAGACCGTGTTGGAGCAAACCCAATTGTATTCCGCACAAAACTTTGATCGGGTGGTGAGGTTGTTTGATGCTCAGCGCATTCAGGACTTAGAAGATATGCGTCAAGAGTACCAACAATTGGTTGACAGTGACTATAAGACCCTGCGCTCACTGCAGCAATTAGCCAGTTTCGTAAGCGTTTCTAATGGAATCATTCAATGAGCAGATTTCGATCTTTCTATTTATGGAATTTTGCCCCACGAGTGCTGAATGGATTTCTACTTTGGGTTCTGCTTTTGCCTGTTTCGTCCGATGAGCTTATTGCGGCGGCCAATGAGATAACCGAGGCGCAGACTGATGCTGAGAGTTTTTCTCGCGCCTTGGGAAGGTCGCTTGAACTAAATCAAGGGAATGAGATATTCGGTATGTCGACGGAAGGTGTCTCTGCGACTTATTTACATAATCAAGGGTTATTATTGGAATTAAGAACGCCGCTCGCAAGGAGTCGTAATATCCTAAATATTTCTTCACTCGGCTCACGGTCCATTGTCAACGGAGTGGCGGGAAACCCATTCTCTGAGTTTTCCATGCGAAACAAATTTCCCGTTGCAGAAACTGAGCCTACAGCGGAACGCGATGATTTAGATCGGGGTTTGGCATCAACGGAAATGGTAGAGCGGCTTTATGATGGCCTTACAATTAGAATGACAAGTATTGAATATTCCCTAGTCGTTCGTGCAGCACTACAAAGAGCTAATGCCGCAATTCAATCAATGCATGAAATTGGCGTTTTGAACGAACCAGATGAACTGAGTTTATGGGATGAGGTCGGCGATCTGGGTAGCCAACTGTCGCAGAATGTTGAAAAATTTCAGTCGATTGAGCAGCGTGCGGAAGCAGGTGACCTGAGTGGCGCTGATTTGATCGCTGAGACCGACGTTGTTATTGCTTCGATGGAATCGTTAAAAAGTTATTCGGCTAGCTTTGCTCAAGATCTGCTTACACGAAGTGCTGAGGCTGAGAAGGGTTATAATGCTCGCTGGGACGCGGATCTCAAGGCGTTTGAAAAGCGAATGTATGCTGGCTTATGTGAACACGTTGGACTGCTGTCTTCTTTTTCTGGTTCCGAATACCTTACGTTGCAAGTCTTAGGGGTGTCGAAAAATGTCAATGGATTCGCACAAGATAAGTTCTATTCCTTCGGGTTGAGAGAGGCTAGGCGTTGTGCTGATGGCGAAATTGATGTTGAAGGTTTGGGTCAAACGGTAGTCGAGTATACTGATGTTAGCAGTCTGCGCCGGTGGTGACTCCTATATCGCGCTCATGAATGCAGATTTTGCCTTGCTTTCCAACTTGGATGTTCAAAAATTGTCTTGATCTCACCGTTATCTTGCAGTGTTGGAAATTTCCCTATTTGAGCCCATGTGCGAGAATAACTGTGAAAGTCCGATCCGCCCGAACAGTATAGATTATTTTTTATCGCTAGCGTTTTTAAGTTTTTACGAGTCGCTTGATCAATATTTGGGTAGCTAATTTCGAGGCCCTCGCCACCCGCATTTCTGAAATCTTTCACTAGAGCATTTAGTGCCCTTGAAGAAATGGAATATCGACTGGGATGCGCTATGACAGCGATACCACCAGAAGCCGCAATCGCATTGACACTTTCAGTTAAATCACACCAGTTTGCTGGAGAGTAAACTTTCCCTTTTTTACCCAAAAACACCTTAAAAGCTTTTTGATTGTTTTTGCTATGCCCCTCACTTACTAAAAAGTTGGAAACGTGAGTTCTTGTTAAAGCTTTGCAGTTAAGGTTTTCCAAATACTCGAGCAGTCCTGAGATCCCTAGTTTGCAGAGTTTTTGGTGGATTCTTTCTATTCTCTCACGTCGGAGATGCTGTTGATTTTCTAATAGCTCTGAAATGGCTTTATGGCCGGGGTCGATAAGTAGCCCCAGGATGTGAATTTCTGTATTTTGCCAAGTGCTTGAAATCTCAACACCGTTAATGACTTCGAGACCTAGGGCGTTGGACTTCAATTCAGGCAGCCCATCCACACAGTCGTGATCAGTCAGTGCTAACTGCTTAATTCCAGCCTCAAGGGCAATTTTTGCCAGGTGTTGCGGAGAGTGCTCTCCGTCGGAGAAGTGGCTATGGGTGTGAAAGTCAAAGAATGGCATACAAATTTACTTTCGGTTATTGGGTTAAACAAAGCCCTTTATGGTTTCTAATTACCAAAATCGTTATACTTGACTATTTTACTTGGTTAATTCATACTATACAAACTATTGTTTCTATGGAAATTTTATGCGATTGACGACGAAGGGGCGATATGCTGTAACGGCGATGCTAGATTTGGCTCTACATTCGAGTCAGGGACCGGTAAACCTAGCGGAGATTTCACTGCGACAAGAGATATCGTTGCCATACTTAGAGCAATTATTTTCTAAACTACGACGCGCGTCGTTGGTCGCAAGCGTCAGGGGTCCCGGAGGCGGCTATGAGCTTAATCGGGTTCAAGAAGCGCTTTTTGTCTCTGAAATTATTGATGCTGTTGATGAATCGCTCGACACAACAAAATGTAAGGGTCGAGGTGATTGCCAGGGCGGTGTTACATGCCTGACTCATCATTTATGGACAGATCTCAGTCAGCAGATACATGGGTTTTTGAGTGGCATTAGTCTCGCTGATCTTGTCTCTAAAACTGAAGTCAGGCAGATAGCTGAGGGGCAGGACCGGCAAAAAATAGTTATTGGAGAAGGCCAGAGCCCTGCAGTGCACGTATAGCTTTTTAGTTGTCTGATTAGTGATCAAGTCAGATTTTTAGTTGTTAATAGGTAGTAAAGGTAGAGTTAAATTATGTCAGATTTAAAATTTCCAATTTACTTAGATTACTCATCGACGTCACCTTGTGATCCGCGAGTCGCTGCCAAAATGGCAGAGTGTTTAACGCTTGAGGCGAATTTTGGTAACCCGGCGTCTCGCTCACATTTTTTCGGATGGAAAGCCGAGGAGGCGGTCGAGACTGCGCGACGAGAAGTCGCGAGTCTTCTGAACTGTGATCCGAGAGAAGTTGTCTGGACTTCTGGTGCTACAGAGTCTGACAATCTTGCCATTAAAGGTGTGGCACATTTCCATAGTAAAAAAGGTAAGCACATCATAACGTCGATGATTGAGCACAAGGCTGTATTAGATAGCTGTCGTCAGCTGGAAAGAGAAGGATTCGAACTCACCTACTTAGAACCGTCTGATACGGGAGTGATAACGGCCGACGCGGTGGAAAAAGCTATTCGCCCGGATACAATTCTAGTTTCGCTCATGCATGTCAATAATGAGATCGGTGTGATAAACGATATAGAGAGCATAGGTAAGGTAACGCGAGAGAATAAAGTTTTATTCCACGTTGATGCCGCGCAGAGCACAGGGAAGGTTGTGATTGACCTTGAGACGATGCAGGTTGATTTGATGTCACTCACTGCGCACAAGACATATGGCCCTAAAGGGATCGGTGCTCTGTTCGTTAGGCGTAAACCGCGAGTCAGGATTGTTCCTCAGATCCATGGTGGGGGTCATGAGCGCGGTATGCGGTCGGGAACACTTCCCACTCACCAAATTGTAGGTATGGGTGAGGCTTTTCGATTGGCACATGAGGAGATGGAGGCTGATAACAGACGTATCCTATCGTTGCGTACTCGTTTGCTGAGTGGTTTAGAGGACATGGAAGAGGTTTACGTTAACGGGGCTCTGGACGCTCGGGTAGCGGCAAACTTAAATATAAGCTTTAACTTTGTTGAGGGAGAGTCTTTGATGATGGCGCTGCGAGATTTGGCTGTGTCTTCCGGATCCGCCTGTACTTCCGCCAGCTTGGAGCCATCTTACGTATTGAGAGCAATTGGCCGTAATGATGAGCTCGCACACAGTTCTCTCCGAATAACAATCGGGAGATTTACTACCGAAGAGGAAATCGATTATGCGGTTGGGAAAATAAGAGAAGCGGTCGGCAAGTTGCGTGAGCTCTCTCCTCTGTGGGATATGTACAAGGATGGCGTTGATTTAGATCAAGTGCAGTGGGCTGCGCACTAATTGCGTCGCTACGTATTTAAGAATTGCTAAATTATCATTTAGGAGAAATGTGATGGCTTATTCGGACAAAGTTTTGGATCATTATGAGAACCCGCGCAATGTAGGGAAATTTGACGACAGTGATCAGAGTGTGGGTACGGGAATGGTTGGCGCGCCAGCTTGTGGAGATGTAATGCGACTTCAGATAAAGGTTAGTGATGCTGGTATCATTGAAGATGCAAAATTTAAGACTTATGGTTGTGGCTCGGCCATTGCCTCTAGCTCACTTTTAACGGAATGGGTTAAAGGAAGGTCGCTGGACGAGGCGAAAGAAATTAAAAATGCAGATATAGCTGAGGAGCTTGCTCTTCCGCCGGTCAAAATTCATTGCTCAGTGCTGGCGGAGGATGCCATTAAAGCGGCGATTGCGGATATAAAAGCCAAAAGAGAAGCTTCTTGAGCTGAGATGACAACAAAGCTACGGGAGCTGAATGCTCTTTTGGTGTTCGTTAAATCTGTCGACCTAAAAAGGTCTGGTAAGAAATATGTCAATTAGTATTACGGAAGCTGCGGCGAAGCATGTTGCAGAACAAATGCGGTCCAGAGGACACGGACTTGGGATTCGTGTAGGCGTAAAGACGACTGGATGTTCGGGAATGGCCTATGTGCTCGAGTTTGCAGATGACTTAGAGGACGATGACGAGGTATTTGAAGACCATGGAGTGAAGATTGTTGTTGACCCAAAAAGTTTGGTCTACATCGATGGGACGGAAATGGACTTTGTTAAGACAGGTGTAAATGAGGGCTTTGAGTTTACTAATCCTAATTCGAAAGGCGAGTGTGGTTGTGGCGAAAGCTTTAATGTCTAGAGTAATACGTGACTAAATTCCCTTCCTCAGACCAAGATTATTTTTCTCTTTTTAAAATTCCTAACGACTTTGAAGTTGACTTAGCGGCGGTGCGTGAGACTTATTTGTCTTTTCAACGTGCTTTCCATCCTGACCAATTCACTGCTAGTAGCGAATCGGAGCAACTCGCTGCATTGCAAAGCAGCAGCCTATTGAACGACGCCTATGAAACTATCTCGTCGCCAATTAAAAGGGCAGCTTATCTTCTCAGTTTGAGTGGAGTTGATGTTGAACAAACGTCTCAAAATGACCTTGGGATGGAGCTTTTAGTTGAGCAGATGGAATTACGCGAGCTTTTGGGGGCTTTACCCGGCGGAGAACGAGGGCTTGAAGAGCTTGAAGCTTTGCAGGTTGAGGTAGAAAAAAAAGTGGCGTCTTGTCAATCGGATTTTGGGGTTGCTTTTGCCAAGAAAGACTTACAACTCTCCAAGAGGTTGTACCATAAGTTGCAATTCCTTTTTAAATTGACTGCCGAGATAACGGAAGATGAAGATAGGCGTCTAGGCTTAGGTTGACCATACAATGTTGTATAATAAAATCATTTTTGGATATACCTAATTACTATGGCACTGTTACAGATACAAGAACCCGGGATAAAACCGCATCATCGCGAGCAAAAGTTTGCAGTCGGCATTGACTTGGGAACGACTAACTCTCTCGTGGCCGCAAAAGTCGGATCAGTGGTAGAGACATTGCCATCCAAAGATGGTGATCACCTGCTTCAATCAATTGTCCATTATGGAGATGGCGCAGTTACAGTGGGACGGGAAGCACGAGACTTTCTAGTAGAAGATAACAAAAATACGATTGGGTCCGTCAAAAGGTTGTTGGGGAAAAGCCAAGCCGAAATCCGCGGCTTTGGATATCATCTACCTTATGAATTAGACTCTCAGTTTCCCGATGGTGATCCGGCAATCGTTACACGGCATGGTAGTGTAAGGCCAACCCAGGTATCCGCGGAGATTTTATCTGTTCTCAAGGAAAGAGCGGAAGAGTTTTCAGGTCAGGAGGTTGATGGAGCCGTCATTACTGTTCCGGCGTATTTTAACGATGCCCAACGACAGCAAACTAAAGATGCCGCTGAATTGGCGGGCCTCAGGGTATTACGTTTATTGAATGAGCCAACCGCCGCGGCGGTAGCCTATGGGTTAGACGCTGGTGCGGAGGGGAATGTTATTGTTTTCGATCTCGGTGGGGGTACTTTTGATGTTTCCTTGCTGAGTTTACGAAACGGAGTTTTCCAAGTTTTGGCAACAGGCGGTGATACTAATCTCGGCGGTGATGATATTGATCGGTTGCTGATGGAATGGATTCAAAAACGGACAGGGTTTTCCCGCGATATAGATGAAAAAACGTTAGTTTCATTAAGCCTTTTGGCAAACTCGATAAAGCATAGGCTTAGTTTGGAGGAAAATGCTGAGTATGCTTTTAATAACTTTACTGGAGTTATAACGAGGCATGACTTAAAAGTGCTTTGTAAAATCCCACTTAAGAAGATGGTCGCTGTCTGTAGCAAGGTTCTTAGAGATGCTAATGTAAAAATATCTGACGTCAAAGAAGTTGTTATGGTTGGTGGTTCGACTCGAATGCCGGCAGTGAGGGAAACTGTTGCCGACTTTTTTGAAATGCCCCCGTTGGTAAGCTACGACCCAGACAAAGTTGTCGCAATTGGAGCAGGTATTCAAGCCGAGGTGCTCGTTGGAAACCGGACATCTGATGAAGGGTTGCTATTAGATGTAACGCCGCTATCACTCGGTTTGGAAACGATGGGAGAACTTGTTGAAAAGATTATTCCCCGCAATACAACTATTCCGGTCACAAGAGCACAAGATTTTACTACCTATCGAGATGGTCAGACTGCATTAAGCATACATATCGTTCAAGGAGAGAGAGAATTGGTGAGCGACTGCAGATCACTAGGGCGCTTTGAGCTTCGAGGAATTCCTCCAATGGTGGCCGGTCTAGCGAAAGTACGTGTTAGCTTTCAAGTTGACGCAGATGGTTTACTGAGCGTTTCGGCTGAGGAGGTAAGCACTGGAGTCAAGGCAGAGATCGCAGTGAAACCGAGCTATGGACTGCAAGCGTCCGCAGTCGAGGAGATGTTAAAATCCTCTCGTGAAAATGCGGTAAAAGACATGGAAAGCCGTTCCTTGAATGAGGCTCGAGTTGATGCAGAGCGACTTATGGAAGTGGTAGATGCAGCATTGCTAGAAGACCCAGATTTGATTGATTCGAGAGAATTGAGTGTGATTCAGAGTAAACGCGAGTTATTAACTGAGCTACTTCGCGTTGGAAGTAGTGCGGAAATTAAGAAGGTCACTGAGGATTTAAATTTAGCATCAACGAACTTCGCAAATCGCAGAATGGATGCTCAGATTTCAAAGACGCTGCATGGAGAATCTATCGATAGTGTTGTGTCGGAATAGAATTTGAAATTAACCAGAAGAGGGCGCCATGCCTAAATTAACTTTTCTACCTCACGAAACTATCTGCCCTGACGGCAAGGTCATTGAGGCAGACGAAAATGAAACGATTCTCAATGCCGCCCTAGGCCAAAAGATTTCTATAGAGCATGCGTGTGAGAAATCCTGCGCGTGCACTACTTGCCATATTATCCTGCGAAAGGGTTTCGATTCACTCGATGAGGCTAGTGAAAATGAAGAAGATTATCTCGACAAGGCCTGGGGGCTGGAACCAGACTCTCGGTTGAGTTGTCAGGCACGTGTTGGGGCTGAAGATCTCGTTATAGAGATTCCAAGATACACAATTAACATGGTCTCTGAGGATCATTAAACAAGTTGGGGGTAATTTTTTATGCTTTGGACTGATGTTATTGACATAGCCATAGAATTGTATGAGAAACACCCTGCAAAAGATCCGAAATACATAAGTTTTGTTGATTTGCACAATTTAATTTGCCAGCTTGATAGTTTTGAAGACGATTCTGGGCGCGGCGGTGAAAAAGTTTTAGAGGCTATCCAAGCCGCATGGATAGAAGAGGCAAGCGAGTAGCTTGATACTCATGTTTTCATTTAGCGTTAACAATGAGTTTTTAGAAGTCACTTCTTTTTAAATCGATATATTACAGCTGAATAAGAGCATATAATATGTCGCGGCTTGGGTGTGGCGAGATGAATTGCACGCTCATGCCTTCACTTTTTAGAGCATATGACCGGAGATACTATGTCAACTGAACGAACACTATCAATTATCAAGCCTGATGCGGTTGCTAAGAATGTCGTTGGAGAAATCTACAGTCGCTTTGAGCGGGCTGGGCTTAGGATTGTCGCTGCGAAGCGTCTTAAACTCAGTGACGATTTGGCTGGTGGATTTTATGCTGAGCACAGAGATCGACCGTTTTTTGCTGATCTCATAAAATTTATGACGTCAGGACCGGTAATGGTTCAGGTCTTGGAGGGTGAGGATGCGGTTGTTAAGAACCGAGACCTTATGGGCGCTACAAATCCGGCTGAGGCAGAAGCGGGCACGATTCGCGCAGATTACGCTGAATCTATTGATGCTAACGCCGTTCACGGGTCGGACTCGCAAGACTCAGCGGAGCGCGAAATTGAATATTTTTTTAATTCTGATGAAATTTCTAGTTGAGACAGACTCTTTGCTTGCATTTTTCGGACGGCGATTCCGGGAATTCGCGTGAACAAAACTCATAAAGTTAATCTGCTTGATTTTGGTTTGACGAAGCTAGAGACTTTTTTTGAGACGTTAAACGAAAAGCCGTTCAGGGCGAAGCAAATTTTGAAATGGGTGCATCAACGAGGTGTTACGAACTTTGATCAGATGACAGATTTGAGCAAATCGTTGAGAGATGCTTTAAAAGCGGTTGCTGAACTTAGATTGCCCTGCGTGGTCGATCAGTATGGGTCGCAAGATGGGAGTCGCAAGTGGATTATTCAAGTTGAGAGTGGCAGTAGCGTTGAGATGGTCTTTATTCCTGAGGGCACTCGCGGGACCCTCTGTATATCCTCTCAAGCTGGATGTTCGCTTGATTGCTCTTTCTGCGCGACAGGTAAACAAGGTTTTGACAGTAATTTAACAACCGGTGAAATTATTGGTCAGTTGTGGCTAGCTAACGCCGAGCTTGGGGCTTTTTCAACCGAAACGCATCGTATCAGTAATGTTGTGATGATGGGTATGGGAGAGCCCTTGCTTAATTTTGACAATGTCATGGACGCTCTCAGTCTAATGATGTGCGATTTTTCTTACGGGCTATCAAAACGAAAAGTTACCATTAGCACTTCAGGTGTCGTTCCTGCAATTGACCGCCTTAAAGAATACACTGATGCCTCGCTTGCCATCTCTTTACACGCGCCAAACGATGAATTGCGTAGCCAGTTAGTTCCTCTAAATAAGAAATACCCGATAGATAGCCTTTTGAAATCAGTTCAAGGGTACATGAAAAGCTTGGGGGATCGGCGCGTGCCAGTAATAGAATATACCTTGATTGCTGGGATCAATGATCACCGCCAACATGCGAGAGAGCTAGCGGTATTGCTTGAAAGTTTTCCATGTAAAATCAATCTCATTCCTTTTAACCCATTTCTTCAAAGTGATTATACTCGTCCGAGTAGCACATCTGTTTCAAATTTTAGAAAAATCTTGCAGGAAGCAGGGTATACAGTGACGGTTCGTACGACCCGAGCAGATGACATCGGTGCCGCTTGCGGACAATTAGTCGGTCAAGTTTCGGATAGAACTCAACGCAGTGCGCGATACAGCCGTGAGGCGGTGAATCTCATATCGAGCGACTCATGAATATGCGTCGCCTTCTATTATCGAGATTTTCATAAATTCTTATTTTTTTAAGCTTTGAATTCACTTAATTTCGACTAAAGCGGTCAAATTTGCACTATACTCTTCACTTATTGTTGGGAACTGTCATACTTTTTCTCAGGAAAAGGGCATTTCTGGATTTCGAGAATATTGAACGTACTTTTTATGGATGATCAAAAGATAAATATCGGAGAAAAACCCGGCGAAATATTAAAAGCTGAGCGTCTGCGCAGGGGTTTGGATGTTGCGACGGTGGCTGAGCAGCTTCATATTACCAGGCACTATTTGTCGGCGCTCGAAAACGGCGAATACCATAAGCTTCCTGCACCGATATTTGCAAAAGGATACATGCGAAGTTATGCCAAGTTGTTCGATATTCCAGAGGATACCTTATTGTCCTCTCTCGAAGCAGATCTTCCGGGAGATAAAGAAGCTGTTGAAAAGAGTAGAGCAGGACAACTGAAAAGTCATCGAAATGAGATTTTGGGCGTCTTATTGCTGATAGGCTTGCTCTCCGCTGCTTGGGTTTACAATAAATTGGGTCTGTGAAAAATTTTTGTGGTAAATATTTTCAAATCTATAGGCATTAATAAGTATTGTTAGTCTCTATGCTGTTACTCCTAACGCTGGACGTTACTGATGCAAACACCGGAAAAAAATAAAAATCGCCGAAAAACTCGGCAAATAATGATCGGTAATGTGCCAGTGGGAGGCGGAGCTCCGATTACTGTGCAAAGCATGACAAATACGGAGACCTGCGACGTAGGCTCTACGGTTACTCAAATTGATAAATTAGTAAAAGCCGGTGCTGATATCGTGCGTGTTTCAGTGCCAACTATGGAGGCTGCTGACGCTTTTTTTAAAATTCGGGATAGTGTAGCCGTGCCAATTGTGGCTGATATCCACTTTGATTATCGGATTGCTCTCAAAGTACTAGAGAGTGGAGTGGACTGCTTGCGCATCAATCCAGGCAATATTGGTAATGAAAAACGGATCAGAGCAGTGGTGGGCAGTGCTAAGGATAAGGGCGTGCCGCTGCGGATTGGGGTTAACGCTGGCTCTCTGGGTAAAGATCTTTTACGTAAATATAAAGAGCCGAATGCGGATGCTATGGTTGAGTCGGCGTTAACTCAAATTGAAATTTTAGATAAACTTGACTTTCAAAATTTTAAGATAAGCCTTAAAGCGTCCGAAATATATATGACGCTGGCCGCCTATCGTCAGCTAGCACCCCAGATTAATCAACCTTTCCATTTGGGAATCACTGAAGCCGGGAGTCTGCGTTCGGGAACGGTAAAGTCTGCGATTGGACTAGGGGCCCTTTTGATGGATGGAATCGGAGACACCATTCGTGTTTCCTTGGCAGCGGACCCAGTAGAGGAAGTGAAGGTAGGTTTCGATATATTAAAGAGCTTAGGCCTGAGAAATAAAGGGGTTAACTTAGTTGCTTGCCCAAGTTGCTCGCGTCAGAATTTTGACGTGATCTCTGTTGTTAATGAATTGGAATCTCGTCTTGAGGACATACAAATTCCAATCGACGTTGCGATAATTGGTTGTATCGTCAATGGCCCCGGCGAGGCTAAAGTGGCTGAAATAGGCTTAACCGGGGCAAGCCCAAATAATTTGATTTACGTAAACGGGACCCCAGATCACAAAGTAACTAACGCAGGGCTGGTTGATGAACTCGAAGAAATGATAAGAGCAAAAGTTGAAGCAAAGAGACTTAAATCTGAAAATATCATAGCGACTGGTTAATAAAGTATATGGCTAAAACTCAAGCAGTTAGAGGAATGAACGACGTTCTACCCAGCGAGACTCCAATTTGGCAACATCTTGAGGAGTGTTTTGCGCGTGTTGTTAAAAGTTTTGGCTATAGTGAAATTCGATTTCCCGTGCTTGAGCAGACACAGCTCTTCAAAAGATCCATCGGTGAGGTAACAGATATTGTCGAGAAAGAGATGTACAGCTTCGAGGACCGTAATGGCGATAATCTTTCATTACGACCTGAAGGGACAGCGGGTTGTGTGAGGGCTGCAGATCAGCATGGGCTTCTATATAATCAGCAGCAACGTTTGTGGTATCAGGGCGCGATGTTTCGACACGAGCGCCCGCAGAAGGGGCGCTATCGACAGTTTCAACAATTCGGTGTCGAAACATATGGTATGGCCGGTCCTGGAATTGATGTGGAATTGATGCAGTTGTCTTCGGCCCTATGGCAAGAGCTTGGCATTAGTTCGCATGTGAGATTGGAGCTAAATAATATTGGTGATGCTCAAGAAAGAGGTGAATATACTCAGGCCTTGCGAAAGTTTTTTATCGACCACAAGAGCGGGCTTGATTCAGAAGCGTTACGTCGATTAGAAACCAACCCACTCAGAATATTGGATAGTAAAAATCCTAGCCTACAATCGATCCTTGATAAGGCGCCTCTCTTGGCAGACTTTGTTAGCGATAAAAGTAAAGATCATTTCGACGAGTTACTGTCGCTATTGGATGTCGCTGAAATAGATTACGTTATCAATCCAAAGCTTGTGAGAGGACTAGATTATTATAATAGTTGTGTATTTGAATGGGTGACTGATGCACTTGGAGCACAGGGAACTGTTTGCGGTGGTGGCCGTTATGATGGCCTGGTAGAACAGTTAGGGGGAAAGTCAACTTTTGCAGCGGGCTTCGCTATGGGTGCTGAGCGGCTGGTGCTTTTGCTGGAAGAGTTGACTAACTTGAGAGATCAATTAAGTAAGCGAGCTGATGTTTTTATTTTAGTCCGGGACGAGGATTGCATTGGTGCAGCTCAAGCACTTGCAAAAAATCTGCGGTTTCACCTACCGAGTCGAAGTGTAGTTATTCATTACGGAGGCGGAAAAGTTTCGAGCCAATTAAAAGGTGCGATTGCTGCAGGGGCCCAATTTGCATGCATTCTTGAGAGCGAGCAATTAAAAGACTCCAGCTCGCTGAGACTGCGAAAACTCGATGATGTGGGCGAGTCTACTGACTGTTTTATTGCGGATGTCCCTGACAAACTAATTAAGTGTTTACTTTAGTTTGGGGTAGATCTTAGTAATTTTGTATTTCAACAAGCTAAAAAGGAGTAGCCTTCAAAAGAAGGACGCTTTTTATTATATAATGACTCTTGGTAGTAAGTTAAAGGCAGAAGATCTTGGGTTTTCGGTAATGTAATAGGGAGTAATTTGTGGCGATCGATTCAGCAGATGAAGAAAATATAGAAGCATTAAAGAAGTGGTGGCAGGAGAACGGAAAGCAACTGTTGATTTCTGTTTTTGTTATAATTGGGGGATTAGTCGGTTGGAATTTCTATCAGAGCTCTGAGCAAGAGTCACTTAATGCTGCGTCTGATCTTTATGAAGAGATTTTAGCTCTTACCGTTAAGGATCAGAATGAGGCTCTGTCAGATTCTGACCGGAAAAAGATTATATCTTACAGTCAACAACTGCGTGAAGAATACCCGGCGAGCAGCTACGCTTCATTTGGATCACTGTTTGCGGCTGCGGCTGAAGTAGAGAATGGAAACTTAGAGCAGGCCGAAATTTCACTGAACTGGGTTTTGGAAAACTCGAGTGGTGGCATTTTCTCTGATACTGAAGAAGGGTTATTGCTTGCCACAAAGCTGAGGTTGGGTCGTGTTTTACTTGCGCAAGGAGATGCCGAGCGGGCACTCGATTTTATTAATACTGTTGACCCAAAAGAATTTGAGACAGGTTTTGCAGAGCTTCGTGGAGATATCTATGTGGCGTTGGGCCAGCCTAATGACGCACGGGATGCATACGCTGTTGCGCAGCAGGCAGGGTCGAATAGCGACGCTCTGCGAATGAAAATACAAGAGCTTGCGAATTAGAGCTCACGTGCAATCAAAGGCAGATATAGTGATCGATAAAAAGAACGTTCTATATTGTACGCGCATGTTTTTATTTGGGTCCGGCCACAAAAGGCTGGCTTTCATAGCTTTTTTTTTCGTATTGAATGGCTGTGCTAATTTGAATGAAAGTCGTGTAAATCCAAGGAACTGGTTTGGTGATGAAGAAATTGATCCGCCAACTGAACTCGTCGGAATTGACCGCGAGGTATTGCTTCGAAGGGTATGGAGCGCATCAATAGGTAAGGGCCAGGGAGATGTTTATAACTCTCTCACGCCGGTTCTGGACGGAGATATGATATATGCAGCAAGCGCCAATGGAGTTGTCGCTGCACATTCCGCTATTGATGGAGATCTTGTCTGGAACACCAATCTGGGTGTCCAAATTACTGGTGGTGCAGGCATTGGATCAGGGCTTGTATTTGTCGCTTCGGAAGATGCAAAAGTAATCGCCCTCGACAAAAATAGTGGTGATATTTCTTGGTCGGCGCCCGTTTCAAGCGAGGTTTTATCTGCTCCGAATGCGAAGGATGATGTTGTTGTACTTCAGACTGTGGATGAAAAGTTGATAGCGTTGAGTGTCGAGGATGGGTCGCAGCGTTGGACCTACGAGACGACATTACCAGCACTCACACTTCGTGGTAGCAGCGCTCCGGTAATTTCCTCATCAGGATTGGTGTTAGCGGGTTTCAGTAACGGTACTCTTGTTGCTGTTAACGCCTCCGACGGAGTTTGGCGCTGGGAAGAACGTGTTGCAGTTCCTGAAGGGGAGTACGATATTGATCGAGTGATTGATATTGATGGAGATTTGTTGGTCGATGGCCAAAGGATATTCGCGTCAAGCTATCAAGGTAATTTGATGGCGCTCGATATTGAAACCGGTAGAATAGTTTGGGGCCTTGAAGCTTCAAGTTATCACGGTTTGGCGCAAGGCTTTGGTAACCTCTATTATGTGGATGATGAAAGCCAGGTATATGCAATACGAGACAACACTGATGAGGTTGTGTGGGAGAATTTTGATTTAAAATTCCGGCCTCTTACGGCTCCTCTGTCAATAAATAATTATGTAGCAGTGGCGGATTTTGAAGGTTATGTGCATCTGCTATCTCAAATCGATGGAAGAATTGTTGGTCGGGAACAAATTGATAGTAATGGGGTGCGATCAAACTTGCTGTCAGCGAATGGCCTCCTCTATGTCTACGGAGATAGTGGACGTCTATCGGCTTATCGAATTGAGTGAGCTTTGTCTTTAATCCTGTAAGTAATTCTTCTCTTTTTTATAGAATTAGGGCCTTGTATGAAGCCAGTAATTGCGCTTGTTGGACGCCCTAACGTAGGTAAATCCACTCTTTTTAATCGACTTACGAAATCGCGCGAAGCGATTGTCGCGAATATGCCCGGGTTAACTCGGGACCGAAAGTACGGTGAGGGTAAGGTTAAGGATGAGCGATTTATCGTTATTGATACTGGTGGAATCAGCGGAGATGAAGAGGGAATCGATCTTGAGATGGCGTCGCAGTCTCTTCAAGCTATTGTGGAGGCAAATGTCTGCCTTTTTTTAGTTGATGCAAAGGATGGGCTCTTACCGGACGATAACCGGATTCTGGAATATTTGAGAAAGCACCAAAAGTGCACTTACCTAGTGGTGAATAAAGTTGATGGTCTCGACACCGACATTGCTTTGGCAGATTTTTATAGTCTGGGTATAAGAGATTTATATCCGATTACTGCTACGCAAGGCAAAGGCGTTTCATCACTGCTCTCGAAGGTATTGGATACGTTTAATAACCAGTTGTTAAATGGGGATATTGTTTCCGAATCGGACGCCAGTGCCTCTCAGTTAATGGGTATTAAAATTGCGATCGCTGGACGACCCAACGTTGGAAAATCCACTTTAGTTAATAGGATGTTAGGTGAGGATCGTGTTGTTGTGTTTGATCAGCCTGGTACGACCCGGGACAGTATTTACGTTCCTTTTGAGAGGAGAGCCCAGAAATACACCCTCATCGATACTGCTGGGATCCGAAAGCGCGGCAAGACTAAGGAAACAGTTGAAAAATTTTCTGTAGTGAAGTCTCTTCAGGCGATTCAAGATTCTAACGTGGCGATTCTAGTGATCGACGCGCGAACTGGGATTGTGGAACAAGACCTTCATCTCCTCGGTTATGTTATCGAGACAGGCAGAGCGCTAGTTATAGCGTTAAATAAATGGGATGGATTAGGAGTAGGAGAAAAGGAAAAAATAAAATCAGAAATTTCTCGGAGGTTTGCTTTTGTTAATTTTGCTAAGATTCATTTTATTTCAGCGCTGCATGGAACTGGAGTGGGGGACCTTTACAAATCTATTCACACCGCTTACGAATCAGCCCAAAAGATTCTTTCCACTAATCGTCTCACTCAGATTCTGCAGGATGCAATAATTGATCATGCACCGCCGGTAATAAATGGCAGACGAATTAAGCTTAAATATGCTCATACGGGTGGTCATAACCCTCCTATAATTGTTATACATGGTAAGCAGACGGAAAAGCTACCGGCGAACTATAGCCGTTACCTTGAAAAGACTTTTCGCACTGCTTTAAAGCTTGAGGGCACACCCGTGCGGATTGAACTGAGGACAACTGATAATCCGTTCACTAAACATGAAGAAAATCTGACAGCTCAACAAGTGGCTCAAAAAAGACGTATTAAGAAAAATAGGAAACCATCAAAGTTCGCTTCACGCAGGGAGCCGTCAATTAAAAAGAATAAAGACCAATAAGGATTTTTTAATGTTTTCTTTTCATAAGTGTGTTTCGTTGTGGCTTTAGAAAGTCTGCCAATCTGCTTAGCTGACGTTGAGTCTGCGTCGAAGAGACTTGAGCCGGTCGCTGTTCGAACGCCATTAGTTACGAACCCTGAACTTGATCGTCGTCTTGAGGCCAATGTTTTTTTAAAAGCAGAAAATTTACAACATATTGGGGCTTTTAAATTTCGAGGGGCGTATAACCGTATGGTGCAATTAAGCAACCATGAGCGTAAAAATGGAGTAGTCGCGTTCTCTTCTGGAAATCACGCTCAGGGTGTTGCTTATGCAGCACGTTTGCTTGGGATGCAAGCCACTATCGTCATGCCGTCAGATGCGCCTGAGGTAAAAAAGAAAGGCACCGCATCGTTGGGTGCGACAATACGTCTTTATGATCGAGAAACTGAGTCCCGAGAAGAGATCGCGTCGGACATTGCATCGAAGACAGGTGCGGTTCTCGTTCCGGCCTTTGACGACCCTGAGGTTATGGCGGGTCAGGGAACTTGTGGTCTTGAGATAATGAGAGACTCAGCGATGGCTGGCTGGCATCCTGATATCGTTATAAGTCCCTGCGGAGGTGGCGGTCTCCTCTCGGGTCTGGCGACAGCTGTTAAAGGATCAAACCCCCAAACTCACATTTACGGTGTTGAACCAGAGTTCTATAACGATCATTTTTTATCAAAAAACGCGGGCCGACGTATACGCATCGAGCCATTGGAAAAAACAAGTTGTGATAGCCTTATGGCTACAACGCCCGGAGAGTTAACTTGGTTAATTAATAAAGAGCTGGTTGATGATTTTTTGATCGTTACTGAGGAGGATATCGCCCGCGCGGTTAGTTTTGCTGCTCGTTACTTAAAATTAGTTGTCGAGCCTGGTGGTGCAGCCGCGCTCGCAGCGATACTCGCTCGGAAGGTTTCGATAAAAAATAAAAAGGTGGTTGTTATACTCTCTGGTGGAAATATTGATCCGTCTGCGCTTTCGGGTTACTTAAGAGATTTTTCAGACCCTTAGCTTTTCAGTGTTTTTTCTTAGCGTAAAAATGGTCATTGTGATTAATAAAGATGAAGGTGAGGAAAAAATGGTTTCTATCGATGAATTAAACTCAGTCAAGGTGCTTGGAGTTGAGTTTTCTGGGCCTCTTTTAACTGCGAAAGGCTGGTCAAGATTTAATCTGCTTTTTGTTTTAACAGTGTGCGCTTTTTGCTCGCGTCAAACGGTGGAGGCTCAAACAAATGGCTGTAGTGATCGATTAGATTGTGAGTCAGCGTGGATTGGTATTTCGAGTGAAGAAAAAAGCTCTGTTTATGAGTTTGCTGAGAGTTACAAAAATTTTATTGATGGGGCTCGTACCGAGTTAAGTTTCGTTACGAATGCCATCAATTTCGCTGAGGATAACGGATTTGAAAACCTTCAACTTGTCAATAGTTTGGCCCCGGGTCAGAAAATTTATGAAGTAAATCGTGACAGAACGATAAGCCTTTTCGTTATCGGCAGAGAGGCGCTCGTATCGGGTCTTCATATTGTTGGAGCGCACATTGATTCGCCGCGATTGGAGTTGAAAGGGCGGCCCTTGTATGAGGACAACGGGTTTGCGTTATTCCAGACTAATTTTCATGGTGGTATTAAGTTCCATCAGTGGACAAATTTGCCGTTGGCTTTGATAGGACATGTAGATAGAAAAGACGGAGCGCGTGTGCCGATTTCAGTGGGTTTACACCCTGACGACCCCATTTTTTTGATTCCCGAATTGTCGCCTCATGTTGATAGGGATCGAAATGGAAAGACCCTGAAAGAATTTATTGGTCCGGAAGATTTAGATCCGATTGTTGCGCACATTCCAAACCTTGTCGATGGTGGGTCCGTTGAGGAAGAGGTCCTAGGCTTTTTAGAAACCCAATATGGTATCACTAGAGCTGACCTAGTCTCCTCGGAATTGGCTTTGGTCCCGGCAGGTAAACCGAGAGATCTCGGGTTTGATCGAGGTCTTATTTCAGCTTACGGTCAAGATGATCGTCTTGCTGCCTATACAACCCTTCGAGCGATAGCAGAGATCGGTGTTCCGAGGAAGACTGTAATGGCCTATCTAGTAGACAACGAGGAGGTTGGAAATAGAAACAATACGGGTGCTAAATCTCAGTATTTTGAGGACCTCCTTTCTAGACTTCTTTACTTACAATTGGGTAGTGATTACAAGGAGCCAATTTTGAGGACGGCTTTTCGTCAAAGTAAATTTCTGTCTCTTGATGTGAATCCTGGTGTTAATCCAATGAATCCAGGAGTTTGGGAGTCAGGCAATGCGCCTCGCCTTGGGTTCGGGGTGAATTTAAAGCTTTACGGGCAGGGTAACACCGCAAACAGTGAATTCATTGCTTGGACTCGAAACCTGCTCGATCGAAATAGCATACCTTGGCAGACAAGTACCTATAAAGTTGGAAGTGCGGGAGGGGGAACTATCGGTGGTGAGTTCTCTAGGCAGAATATCGAAGTAATCGATTTTGGTGTACCACTGCTTTCAATTCATACGCCATTTGCAGTAAGTTCAAAAATCGATGTACACAGTCTCTACAGGGCGACTAAAGCATTTTATTCCACTGAAGACTAAGGTTTAGGTTTGGTGCTCTGGAATTCATCTTCAGGCGTTTTATTCATTTGGGACGATGTCTCTTAGAATAGGAATGCGTATATTTTATTATCAGCAGAGAAGATATTTTGTATAGACCGTAGAAGCCGACCTGTAGTTTAAGAGTCGATTTTTTGGTAGTGTTAGCAATGGTACTTTAAAAATGAGAGTAGCGCATAAGGGGAAATGAATTGGGTAAATCAAGCTTATTAAATACAAAGACACAGTCACAATTTTTTGCGTTGATAGCGTCGATGCTTTTTCTTAGTGGTTCTGGTCTCTCATTGGCACAGTTGTCTCCGGACGAATGGGTAACTCTGGGTGGGGATTTTGCTCACACTCGTTACTCGCCGGCAGACGAGATAAATGCAAGCAATTTTTCAGATCTCGAGGTGGCCTGGGAGTGGGATGGAGCGAGTTTTAACGCAGTTAGCGGCCGCGCGACACCCTCTTTAATAGACGGTAAGTTGTTTACTGTCGCCGGCAACAAGCGTTATGTGATCGCGATTGACCCGAAGACCGGTGAGACTCTCTGGTCTTACCGAGAGCCGGACACTCCACGAGCAGAGTACTCGATGAGGGCCGATTATGGAAAAGGCGTTGGCTATGGGAAGGTTGATGGCAAGGATGTTATTTATATCGTTTCGCCCGGCTTTTTTCTGACAGCGCTTGACGCTGATACTGGAATTCCGTTGGAGGGTTTTGGAAAAAAAGTTCCAATTGATGGGTTTCCATCTACGGGTGTTGTTGACCTTCTAGCAGACTTGGGTCACCCCTACGACGTTGCAAAAGGGCTTCCGTTAGAAACAGGCTATATTACTTCATCATCGCCGCCGATCGTGGTTAATGACGTCGTAGTGGTAGGTAATTCGGCTGAGCAGGGTTACCACCAATCTAGAGTTGAAAATGTTCCGGGGGATATCCTTGCTTATGATTCTCGGAGTGGTGAATTTAAGTGGAAGTTTAATGTTATTCCAAAGCCTGGTGAGTACGGTCATGAGACATGGGAGAATGATGCGTGGGAGTGGACTGGTGATGTTTCTTCTTGGGCGCCGCTCTCGGCTGATCCAGAGAATAATCTAGTCTACATTCCGACCAATAGCGCCACGATTGACTATTATGGAGGTTTTCGTCCAGGCGATAATCTTTATGGTGCAGCGATAATTGCTTTGGACACGCGGACCGGCAAAAGGAAGTGGCATTTTCAGATGGTTAAGCACGAGATCTGGAATTTTGATAACCCAACTGCGCCGGTGTTGCTTGATCTTGACATGCCCGGGAGAGGCAAGGTTCCTGCGGTAGCTCAAATTACGAAGCAGTCGTGGGTTTACGCGTTTGACAGGATTACAGGAGAACCGCTTTGGCCGATCGTGGATCGACCGGTTCCGCCCTCGATAGTCCCCGGTGAGGTGCTTTCCCCAACGCAACCGTATGTCACGAAACCCGCTCCGTACGATATGCAAGGTATAACGATTGACGACCTTGCGGATTTTACGCCTGAAATTCGCGAGCAGGCAATTGAGGCAATCTCCAATTATCAGATGGGTCCGCTTTTTAATCCGCCGATTCATGCGGGGAATGATACTGGGAAATTTGCCGCGATGAATTGCCCGGGTGGTGCTGGGGGGGCAAACATTACGTCGCCCGCAGTAGCTGATCCTAATAAAGGCATTCTTTACGTGTCTTCCCACAAAGCGTGTTTTGCGTTGCGTCTAATTCCAGGTGAGGAAGCTGATTTGCTATATCCGAATACCACCGGTGTAACACTCTCCGAGTGGGCAAATGCTGGACCTGGAGCGACAGCAAGGCCGCCGCGACATCCCGCGGGGATCCCGATGTGGAAGCCACCGTATAGTCGGATCACCGCAATAGACATGAATACGGGCGAGCATCTATGGATGATTCCTACGGGAGAAACACCGAACAGAATTAAAAATAATCCAGCGCTCCAAGGCGTGGATATTGGCAATACTGGGACAGGCGCGTTAGTCCCCATGGTAGCTACGGCAAATATGCTGGTTTATTCCGATGCAGCAAGTGATGGAACGCCAATGCTATATGCTATTGATAAAATGACGGGTGAGATACTCAACGAAATTGAGGCGCCCGCACGCAGCAGTTATGGGATGAGCTCATGGGTTTACGACGGTCATCAATACATAATTCTTCAAACTGGCTCCAAGCTTACAGCGATGGCTTTGCCAGAGGCTCAAGCCGAGAGCGGTGGAGGTCATTGAGATTAGGGTATAACATAAAAGGCCGGCAACCCTGGCCTTTTTTTCGAGGCTTTATAAAATATCAAATTGATTAAGGCCGAAAACAATTCCGCCCAGTGCGATCGCCCATAGCCCACAAGCTAAAGCATCAAGAAAAAAGTAACGAAATTTCGGGAAACGATTGATGCCTACGAGGAAGGGGACTAATGATCGCAGGGCTGGAATAAATCTCCCGAAGAATATTGCTCCCCAACCAAAACGATTCGTTAATTGCTCGGCTCTTTGAATCGTCGCTTTATACTTGGAGAAAAATTTAGACCCTAGCAAGGTCGGACCAACTGCTCTGCCGAAATAAAAACCCACGTTATCTCCGCAGCATGCGCCTAGCCATGCAAAAATTACGATTTCTATCGGCGTTGCTAATTCGTTTGCGGCAATTACGGTAGCAACTCCAAGCAGAATTACTCCAGAGGTGAATAGACCGATTCCAAAACACGCTTCAGCGAAGGCGAAGAATATTAAGAGCGGGATTGCGAGGGCAGTGTTTTCTTCCAGCCACAAGATTAGGCTTGTATCCATTTATGCTATTTCCTAGCTGAAGCCTTTGATCTCTTATCTCAACCGCTCAGCGAAGCTGCTTCTTTTACCGCGTTACGAATTCGCGTCGCATTCGGCCGATTGAGTAGTTTGCCATTGATGAATACAGAAGGAGTGGACAACACACCAGCAGAATTACCACCTCGTTGATCGTTGCGAATTTTTGCAATCGTCTCAGATGAGGCAATATCCAGGTGGAGTTGTTCAATATCTAAGTTTAATTCGAGGGCATAACTGTCAAACTCTTGCTCCACGTTCTGTAGGTTTGACCAAACAGCTTGGGTCTGGAACAAATAATCGTGCATTTCCCAAAAACGCCCTTGTTTTGCGGCTGCCTCAGCATAAAGAGAAGCTGCCCAAGAGTTAGGGTGCGCAGCTGTTATTGGAAAGTGCCGGAAGATTAAACGTGCGTTGGAACTGATCTGAGGCCAGATTCTCATCATAGCTTGATGTTCAGTTGCACAGGCAGGGCATTGAAAATCTGCATAAACAACTAGCGTCACCGGACTTTCTGAATCCCCACGGATATGATCATTTGGAGCCACTTCGACCGTAGAGTAAGTCGGTCCCTGACTAAATAAAGTAAATAGAGTTATTCCAGCCAGTAGCGGCATAACACCGTAGAGTAAAAACTTGAAAGCGAGCCCCTTAGTTTTCTCATTTTTTTCAGCGTTACTTTGTTTTTTAAGTTTTCGCTGGCGCTGTTCTTCTCTTTTTAGCTGATTCGCCTTGCTCATTTAATTTTTCCTTTTCTTTAATTTTTTCCTACCAATCAAGAGCACCTACAAGATTGTATAACTCAAACCTTGGTTCTTAGTTTAGAAATAATACTGGATCAACTCTTGACCCGTTTAGATTAATGCTCCAGTGCAGGTGAGGTCCTGTGACTCTTCCGGTTTTCCCAACTTGGCCAATTTGTTCACCGGTTTTTACTCTCTGACCGTTGGCTACGTCTATTGTATTCATATGACAATACAGGCTGATTAAGCCAAAGCCATGATCTAGGATTATAGTATTACCATTGAAAAAATAATTTCCCGTGCTTAAGACAACACCATCCGCGG
>Ga0233397_1000175_pt1 | contig 32853 bp, 28 predicted proteins | sample 35DmetaG_FD_189957 | JGI IMG/M metagenome (GOLD analysis project Ga0233397, IMG submission 189957) | Seawater microbial communities from Monterey Bay, California, United States - 35D | ecosystem: Environmental > Aquatic > Marine > Coastal | place: USA: California | collected 2016-10-20
ATGATTTTATATTTATTCTTTTAATTTATTAAGATTTTGATTACATATCAAATCCGATTCCCCTGTTTCAATAGAAAAACCGTTTTCTAAAACCCATGCCCCTGTATCTTGATTAATACTTGATTGCAACTTTTAGCTTTTAATGTGCCCCCTAACTTAATGAAGAGGATATGCCGATGATTTGAGCTACATATCATTTTTCCAGCCGTAATCTTAAAAGAAATGTGAATTTTATTATGCAGCCTTATCTGTTTTTCCAAAATAGATTCTTTTTTCTCAAATAAATAGAAGCGTAAAGGCTTACTATAGATTTAACTCATTTACTATGTTGGTTCCAATGCCATTCTTAAACATAATATTGATAATATTAATGTAATTAGAGCAAAGAATTTCTCAAATATAGACTCAGCAATTAAATTTCCAATAGTATTGAGTATAAAAAGAAAAAAGAGAAGCCATAATGTAACTCTTGAAAAATTAATAAATATTGAAATCAATGATTGGGACCTTAAAAGAACAATAATCAAGCAAAAAATTAAAACTACTAATGATATAATTTCAAATTTTATCAGCTCATCGGTTTTCTTTAATTTTCCACCCCAAAGTAATTTAATTGGGGCCAAGTCAAAGAATATAATCCCTATGATAACTGTTAAATGAAACAAGGAAAGTAAACTAAAAATGATTACGCTTAAATAAACTGCTCGGTTAAAGCTAACGATATTCTTCATTACACCGTAAAAATAAAAATATTTGCTTTTAGATTTTAACTTTAATTGATTAATAGTTAATACAAAATCATTAAGCATATATTTGTCCTGTGGATACGGGATTACTTATCGCTTTAATTTGTTGTCTTGGGGGAGGTGGCTATTTACTTTTAAAGAAAAAATAAATTATTGAAATCTGAAACAATCATATTAGCCCTTGCCATATTATTAACAGGATTAATGGCTGGGATTTTTTTTACATGGTCTAATGCTGTGAAACCTGGTATTGGAAAATTAAGTGATATTGAATACCTAACAGCATTACAATCTATGAATCGTGTCATATTAAATAATGCATTTAAAATTATATTTCTTGGGGCAATAATAGCTGTAGCATTGGTCCCTGTATTCTATTTTAATTTGTATCCCAAGAATATTTTCTGGTTGTTTGTATTTACTCTTGTTATTTATTGGATTGGTGTATTTGGTGTAACCGTATCAGGAAACATACCTTTGAATGAAATTTTAGACAAAACAAATTTAGAATCCATTACGTCAGAAGAAATAAAAACACTTAGAAAAAGTATAGAAGTTAAATGGAATAATTTTAACATAATTCGCTGTATTTCTTCAGCAATAACTTTTTTAATACTTATTATTTCATTTCTTATATTAGATAAATAAAACGTCTCTACGCCATGTTTTTCTTCCTGAACTTACACTGTAAACAAAGGCAAGTCTTCACTTACTTCATTAGTAGCTTGTTTCATTCTTGGTAAAGTGTATTGTAGAACTTACTGAAGATGATATGCCTGTGTTTTAAAAGAAAACCCTCCGCTTGGGAGGGTTGAATTTGATATACTATTTTTCAGTGGCAGCGGCAATCTCATTATTAATGACGGTAGGGTCAAAAAAGTGATAGGCAGCTACAATTTTATCTTCTTCCCAGCGAAATGCATAGTGAACCTAAAAGCGGATAATTTAGGTGGTTTTTCTAAAAGCAGTAAAAAACGCCAAGATGGAAATAAAAGCAATAAACCCAAGAGCTTGCATAGGGACATTTACAGGACTTGTGAGATGCTGTAATAGACCATTAATCAGGAAAAACAAGTAAGCTATACCAATGCTTAATAACACTTTTTTTGCGTCTTTCATTTCTAAACTTCTTGTAGACAGTATTATTATTCCAATAACGATACAAGCCACAGATAACGGCCAATGCATAGCAGTGCCCACAATTAAACCTCCACCTTCTAGTAATTCAGCTGGGAAAGATTGTTTTGTGAGAGTTTCAGCCCCTATAAAAAAGCCTATCCCCTGAAGAATATTTAGAACACCTATTACGGTTAATATGTTTTTTGAATTCATTTTAATTGATTTATGGTTAATGATAACTCTAAGTTATAAAGTTTAGATTACATATCAAATTACATCCCCATATTTCAATAGAAAAACCGTTTTCTAAAACCCATGCCCCTGTCTTTGGATTAATGCTGGATAGAAACTTTTAGCTTTTAAAAAATATGTCATAGTCCACGTCCTTTCCAATATGTTTGGTTACATACTTACACACTGCTTCACTATCATAGATTGGTTGATAGTCTCCTACTGATACATTGCCCATTCCATATTTAACTTCCTGATAGGTCATATCTGTATTAATGCCAATAAGCATATGAACATGAAGGTTGTTGTAATCTCCCTTGTCTCTCTCTGATACAAAGAATGTCTGTTCCACCTTACTAGAGCGAGTTAGAAGCTTTGTAAGCCAGTTTCTCACTGTCATTGTAAATCCTGTAAGGTGTTCTACAAGTTGCAAAGTAATTCCATTGAAATTGCTGGAGGAATGATGCGTAATCTTTAGCTGTAGTCATTTGGTTAAGTTTATGCAATATCAAGGGTTAAGGTAGTCCATGCCCTTGCTGGTTATTTAGTACTGTGAATTGGAATGAATTTTATTTGAATACTCAAAGATACTTAATAAAAAAACCACTAAATTTAAAGAGTGAAAATCAGTGTTGTTAGAAATAGAAAAGGCAACTCTGTAGGCAACTAAAAAAAAGAAGTCCCGAAAACACTGGGCTTTCAGGACTATAGAGCGGAGAAAGAGGGATTCGAACCCCCGGAGGTGTGACCCTCAACAGTTTTCAAGACTGCCGCATTCGACCACTCTGCCATTTCTCCAATGCGGTTGCAAATATACATCCCTTTTTGAGAATAGAAAATATTTAATTCATCACTTTTCAATAAATTGCATTTGAGTTTTTGTAGTTTTGAAACTAAGTATGGAAGAATTTATTCAAGCTACTATTCTTATTGTAGTAGGTTTTTTTGCGGGAGTGATTAATACTCTTGCAGGAGGTGGCTCACTTTTTACACTTCCAGTGCTCATTTTTTTAGGTTTACCTCCTACTATTGCAAATGGTACGAATCGTATTGCTATTGTGATCCAGTCTCTTTCTGGAACAATGGGATACAGAAGTAAGGGGGTGTCAAATTTTCCTTTTAATATTTATTTAGGAATTAGTGCAAGTATAGGTGCCCTCATTGGAGCTCAGATTGCCGTTGATTTGGATGGACATTTATTCAATCGAATTTTGGCTATTATTTTGTTGATTGTGGGGGGATTAATCTTAATGAATGCCAAAAACTTAACACATAAGTTACCTGAGCGACTTACGGGTAAATATCTTTTTTATGGAATTCTTGGATTCTTTTTTATTGGTGTTTATGGCGGTTTTATCAACGCTGGAATTGGTATTGTAATTATGCTTTTTTTAAATCGCTTGAACCGGTTAAGTTTAGTCAAAACAAATGCTTCGAAAACAGCTATTGTTTTTACTTATTCATCTGTCGCCTTGGCATTATTTGCCTATAATGGTGCTGTTGATTGGAAATTAGGATTATTGATGGCTTTGGGTACAAGTTTTGGAGCATGGTGGGCAAGCCGTTGGTCTGTAAAAAAAGGGGATCATGTGATCCGCTGGGCCATGTTGTTCACAATTGGAATCATGGCTGTAAAATTGTGGTTTTTCGAATAGACTAATAGTTTTTGTAGCCTTCTATTGTAATTCCATATCCTGTAATTCCGATTCTTGGTTGTTGTTCAGAATTACTAATTACACACAACTTCTTGATATTCAAATCGTGTAAAATCTGAGCACCAATTCCATAATCTTTGGCATCCATTTTCATTGGAGGTGCTTTGTCTAAAGTTCCTTTCGCCTGCATTTCTTCAAGAGCAGAAATTCGACTAAGAAGGTTTTCGGGGGTTTGTTCTTGATTAATAAATAAAACAGCTCCACATCCTTCATTATTGATTAGTTTAAAAATATCATCTAAACCCTTATCTACAGACCCTGTCAAAGTTCCGAGAATATCATTTGTTATTTTTGAAGAGTGTATTCGAGTAAGAACTACATCATCCACAGACCAGTGTCCTTTAGTTAAAGCTAAATGTACTGATCCTGTAGTGGTTTGCTCATATGCTCTTAATCTAAAGTCACCATAACGTGTATTGATTACATAATCTACTTTTTTCTCAATAAGACTATCGTGCTGCATTCGATAAGAAACTAGATCTTCTATTGAAACAATTTTAAGGTTGAATTTTTTTGCAACATCGATCAACTGAGGAAGACGTGCCATGGTTCCGTCATCATTCATGATTTCGACAATGACTCCAGCAGCTTGCATTCCAGCAAGTCGTGCAAAATCAATTGCAGCCTCTGTATGTCCTGTTCTTCTTAACACTCCTCCAGTTTTTGCAATCAATGGAAAGATGTGTCCAGGTCTGGATAAATCTAAAGGGGAGGTTTTTGAATCTATCAGGGCTTCAATTGTTTTGGATCTATCAGCGGCTGAAATCCCAGTAGTTACTCCATTTCCTTTTAAATCTACGGAGACGGTAAAAGCTGTTTCTAATGGGTCTGTATTGTTGGTCACCATTTTACCAAGTTGTAACTCTTGACAACGATGTTCAGTTAACGGAGCACAGATTAAACCACGACCATGGGTGGCCATGAAGTTAATAAGTTCTGGAGTGATTTTTTCTGCAGCTGCAATAAAATCTCCTTCATTTTCTCTGTTGGCATCATCAACAACAATAATGACTTCTCCGTTTTTTATTGCTTCTATAGCTTCAGGAATGCTGCCTAGTTCTAAAGTTTCTTTAGTCATTTTTTTTCTTTCGTTTTATGATGGAGAACAGAATTTTAATTTTTTCTTGAAGAGGATATACTATATTGCCAAGACTTACAAAACCTTTGTCAGCAGAAGCTCTTCGAGTTAATATTATTGCAAATGGAGCGAGTATAAATGTAGACAACCAGCTTGCAAAAAAAGTAGGGATGCTATTGTCTTCAGCTGCATTTTTTCCAAATAAACCAATATAATGATAAGTTAGAAAAATTAATACAGAGAGTACTAATGGTAGTCCTAATCCTCCTTTACGTATAATTGCTCCCAATGCAGCTCCAATTAAAAATAAAAGAAGAGAAGCGAAAAGTAGTGTATACTTTTCTTGAAGAGTGATTTTGTGTAGGTTGATTAATTTTTGATATGAAAAAAAGGAATTTCTTTTCCTGTTTAAATTCCGAATCGAACTCCTAACTTTCACTATACTTTCGTCCATTACTCTACTTTTTTTCCAAGTTTCGTCTGTTACAATAAAATCAAAAAGAGAAGTAGGTAAGGTGTCACTGACGGCTACATCTTTTCTGTTGTTTGCAGTACGCGTTAAAATACTCTGCTTTCCAAAGTTTTCACTAAATACATCTTGTTGTTCTGTAAAGTTTCTCTGTAGAGTGTCGATACTGATTTTCAATTGATCTATTTTTTGCATCCTAAAAGTGGATTTATAATTTTCCTCTTCTAGATCTATATTGTTGAACTTTGATAAATCAATATTCATTTCATATTCTTCGAAATAAACTTTAGCATGTGGGATTCGGTTTCGGTTAGAAGCTTTTTTTGCTATAACTTCTTCATATCGATTTCCATTATACAATACCAATTTTAAGTTTGGGTCAGTGGTTTCGCTTTTCATTTCCCCTCGTTCTGCTTTAATTACAATGTTGTTTTCATTATTGGAGGTGTATTCATGAATAATTACATTTTCCAGAAAACGTTCATTGTCCCCATACTTCTTCGCTACTTTAATATTGATTTCACCAATCTCATTAAAAATACCTTCACGAATTGCAAGTGTGGGTTCTAGTTTAGCAAGATTTCTTCTTAAGTTGTAGGACTTAAGTTCCCCATACGGAATTACATGATTGGAAAAATAAAAGGTACCTATCCCTAAAAGTATATGAAAAATTGTCAATCCTAATAAGGCTCTTTGAAGGGAAATTCCTGTGGATTTCATCGCCGCGAACTCATAATTTTCAGAAAGCGTTCCGAAGGTCATGAGAGAGGCCAAAAGTACAGATAAGGGTAGAACTAGTGGGATTAATTTGGGTGAGTAATACAACAAAAATTTAGAAATAATAATAATATCCAACCCCTTTCCCGCTAGCTCATCAATAAAAAGCCAAAAGGTTTGTATGATAAAGATGAACATACAAATAGTGAAGACACTTAGTAAGCGACTTAAGTAACTCTTCAATATGTATCGATCTATAATTTTCAATCGACTAGTTGTTTATGTAATAATCAGGATATCGGGAAACATCAAATGTAAAAAAGTCTTCTTTTAGAGTCGTATTAGACATTTGATTTGACAAAGTAAGGGTGGTGCGTGTTCCATTTGATCCAATTTCGATCAATCGATAAATGGTCTTTTTGACTACATCAATTCCCAATAACAAATACTTTATTTCTTTATCCTCACTACTAGGGATTAACTTTACAAACTGAATGGGGCGTCCAAAAATATTTTGTTTGATATCCCATTGATAGTCATATCCTTCTTTGTAAAAGTTTAATAATTCGGACGGATTGATTCCAAAGTCCTCTTCATCTTCTGGATTACTGACAGTAATTTCTTCATTTTCAGGAACTATAGTATAAATTTTTTCACCATCATGGAGTTGCTCTGCTCCCAAGTACATGAGCTTATATTTATTTCCTTCTACTGTAACTGTGCCACTCGCTTCTTGTTTGATGTTTTCTTGTCTGTTTTCTAGGGTGTATGAAAAGTCAAAACTTAGATTGTCAAAAGCGGCAATTGTTTCAGAGACTTCATCCAATAGCTTTACGGCAGCTTCAGAAGTTTGGGCTAAACCACTATGTATTGCAAACAGAATAAAAGTATACAACAAAATTTTTCTCATGAGATTCCATCATTAATAAGTCTGTCTAAAGCAGCCAAATCAGTAATTAGAACCTGTCTAGCTTTGCTCCCTTCAAAAGGTCCAACCACTCCAGCAGCTTCCATCTGATCTATAATTCTCCCTGCTCTGTTGTATCCTAATTTAAGTTTACGTTGCAATAAAGATGCCGAACCTTGTTGAGCTGTTACAATGACCTCTGCTGCTTCTCTAAAAAGCGCATCTCGTTCACTGGCATCTATATCGAGTGTACTAGTATTTTCTTCACCTACATATTCAGGGAGTAAATGTGCATCTGCATAGCCTCGTTGTCCTCCCACATATTCTGCAATTCTCTCAACTTCTGGTGTGTCAACAAAAGCACACTGAATTCTGGTAAGTTCATTTCCTTGGGTATAGAGCATATCTCCTCTACCTATTAGCTGGTCAGCTCCACCACTGTCTAAAATAGTTCTAGAATCAATTTTTGAGGTAACTCTAAACGCTATTCGAGCAGGGAAATTTGCTTTAATAATACCGGTAATTACATTTACAGAAGGTCGTTGGGTAGCGATGATGAGGTGAATTCCAATGGCTCGTGCCAATTGAGCAAGTCGTGCGATGGGTGTTTCAACCTCTTTCCCTGCAGTCATGATTAGGTCAGCAAATTCGTCCACTACCAAAACAATATAAGGCAAAAAGCTATGCCCATCATTTGGATTTAACTTTCGTTCTCTAAACTTTTTATTGTATTCCTTTAAATTTCTACACATTGCATTTTTGAGCAATTCGTAGCGATTGTCCATTTCAATACAAAGGGAATTTAAAGTGTTAATCACTTTAGTGTTGTCTGTTATAATTGCTTCTTCAGTGTCCGGGAGTTTGGCCAGATAATGACGCTCTATTTTATTGTAGATGTTTAATTCCACCTTTTTTGGATCAACTAATACAAATTTGACTTCTGCAGGATGTTTTTTGTAGAGTAGAGACGTTAATACTGCATTTAATCCAACTGACTTTCCTTGACCCGTAGCTCCCGCCATAAGTAGGTGAGGCATTTTTGCTAAATCAACCACAAAAGTTTCATTGCTGATGGTTTTCCCTAGCGCGATGGGCAATTCCATCTCTGCATTTTGAAATTTAGTAGCACTGATTACAGAACGCATGGATACAATAGACGGGTTTTGATTTGGCACCTCTATTCCAATGGTTCCTTTTCCTGGGATAGGAGCAATGATTCGAATCCCAAGGGCAGATAAGGAAAGGGCAATATCATCTTCTAAGTTTTTTATTTTAGAAATACGAACCCCTGCTTCAGGAACAATTTCATAAAGAGTTACTGTCGGTCCAATAGTAGCTTTGATGTTGGCAATTCTTATTTTATAATTGTTAAGGGTCTCAACAATATTATTCTTGTTTTTTTCAAGTTCCTCTTGATTTATGGTAATACCTCCGTCACCATAATCTTTTAATAAATTAAACCCAGGCATAACAAACTTGCTCAACTCCAAAGTAGGATCAAAAAAATCTTGCTTCTCAACTAACTTCCTCGCTAGTTTTTCATCTACGGTTTCTTCCTCAGTTTGCTCGATCTCCATTTCAATAGAATCCGTTTCCAAGAGAGTCTCTTTTTTTATTGTCGGTTCCAGTAATTCCGGTTGAGAATCTTCGGTTTCTAAGAGTATTTGTGGAGTTTCTTCAACAGGTGAAATGTCATGAGAAATGGAATCTTCGCTTCCTGGAATATTGTTTAAGGTTTCTTCAGTCTCTTTTTCTTCTTTTTTAAGACTTTCTATCCATGTCATTATTCGTTCTGGAGTCATTTCTAATTCAATAACAATAAAGCAAAGAAAGAAGAAAAGTAAAATTCCAAAAAGACCAACCTTACCAATGTATGCAACTAAAAAATCATGTACTTCAAAACCAATTATCCCTGAAAATAGGGGAGTTTCTACCCAAAAATAGGCAAGAACTACACTTAGCCATAGCATATGTGCAACACCCCATGCCCATGTAGAAAGTAAACCTGGGGTAGATTTTCGAAAAAAGAGTTTAAAGCCAGTAAGGCCTGTCAGATAAACAAATAGAAAGGCAGACAATCCCACTCCTTTAAAGACAAAGAAATGACTGACGTAAGCTCCTAATTTATTTAAAAGATTTTTTGCTTCAACGGACTTATCGCCTAAAGCACCCAGTGTGCTATAATCAGTCTGCCAGGAGAAGAGGTAGGATAGAAAAGAAATACCAAGTAAAATTGAAATCAGAAGTAAAGCTCCTCCCAACAACACTTGTTGTTGGCGTCTTCTCATTAAATCAGTTTCAGAGGTTTTTTGCTTTTTAGCCATGAATTATTGCTCTTAAGCAAAAATACAAATTCAAAATCAAAAAAGCAGACTAAAGTGCAATAGTAAAATGATTAATTTCAGGAAAGAAGACAAGAATTAATTCTTCTCAAGAACCTTAGTTAGAATTAAGAAAGAAAGCTATTTTGAGTGCTTTCTGTGTTTAGCGGATCTAATTATCTAGCACGATAATCAATATTGATAAGACTATATAGAAATATAATAGATATGCCTATTGGATTTTGTAAATGATTAATACATTTATGAAAAATTAATTATAATCATGGAAAACTTTAAACATACAAATGGGTCAAACGGGAGTTCCGAAGCCAAATGTCCATTTTCAAGTGAAATCGTTAAAAAAGGAGCTGGAGGGGGTTCAAGAAATCATGATTGGTGGCCAAACCAATTAAACTTGAACATACTTCGTCAGCATTCGGCTTTGTCCAATCCTATGGGTGAAGATTTTGATTATAAAAAAGAATTTGAAAGTATTGATTTTAATGCGCTCAAGTCAGATATTCTTGATTTGATGACAGAATCACAAGATTGGTGGCCTGCAGATTATGGTCACTACGGGCCTTTCTTTATTCGTATGGCTTGGCATAGTGCAGGTACCTATCGTATCGCGGATGGTCGTGGAGGAGCAGGTGCAGGAACACAACGTTTTGCTCCTTTAAATAGTTGGCCAGACAATGCCAATCTAGATAAGGCACGCCTTTTACTTTGGCCTATCAAACAGAAATATGGTAAGAAAATATCCTGGGCAGACCTAATGGTACTTGCAGGAAACTGTGCTTTAGAGTCTATGGGCTTCAAAACTTTTGGTTTTGGCGGCGGCCGTGTCGATGTTTGGGAAGCAGAAGAAGATATTTATTGGGGTGAAGAAGGAGAATGGTTGGATGACCAACGTTACACAGAGGATAGAGAACTCGAGAATCCGTTAGCTGCAGTTCAAATGGGACTTATCTATGTTAATCCTGAAGGACCTAACGGAAGACCTGATCCTAAAGCTTCTGCCGTTGACATTCGTGAAACTTTTGGAAGGATGGCAATGAATGATGAAGAAACTGTGGCTTTAATTGCTGGAGGTCATACTTTTGGTAAGACCCATGGGGCAGACAATCCAGATGTTTATGTAGGAGCTGAACCTGCTGGAGCAAGTATTGAAGAACAAGGACTAGGATGGAAAAATTCTTTGGGTTCCGGGAATGGTGTAAATACGATTACCAGTGGATTAGAAGGAGCTTGGACAACTACCCCAACTCAATGGAGTAATAATTATTTTGAAAATTTATTTGGTTATGAGTGGGAATTAACCAAAAGTCCAGCGGGAGCCCAACAATGGAAGCCCAAAGGTGGGGAGGGAGCAGGTACTGTTCCTGATGCTCATGACCCTTCTAGGTCACATGCTCCCATAATGCTTACTACAGATATCGCATTAAGAGAAGACCCAATCTATGAAGCAATTTCACGTCGTTTTTATGAAAATCCAGACGAATTTGCAGATGTCTTTGCGAGAGCTTGGTACAAATTAACACACCGTGATATGGGACCTTACTCCCTTTATTTAGGACCAGAGGTGCCAAAAGAGGAGTTGATCTGGCAAGATCCGATTCCCGCTAGTAAAGGTGAAGTTATTAATGACAGTGATATTGCTGCTCTAAAAACAAAAGTGCTGGCTTCTGGACTTACTGTTTCGGAATTGGTTTCTACCGCTTGGGCTTCTGCTTCAACATTTAGAGGTTCTGACAAAAGAGGAGGTGCAAATGGAGCTCGTATTCGTTTAGCACCACAAAAAGATTGGAAAGTTAATAATCCTGAGCAACTTGCTAAAGTTCTATCTGTTTTAGAGACAATTCAAAAAGAATTTAATGCATCCAATTCGAATGGAAAAGAAGTTTCAATGGCAGACTTAATTGTGTTGGCTGGTTCTGTGGCTATTGAAAAAGCAGCAGAGAATGCAGGACACGAAGTTAGTGTTCCTTTTGCTCCTGGAAGAACTGATGCAACTCAAGAACAAACAGATACAGAATCGTTTGCGGCACTTGAACCAAATTCTGACGGATTTAGAAATTATCTTAAAAATAAATATAAAGCCTCTGAAGAGGAATTGTTGGTAGATAGAGCTCAATTACTGACTCTTTCTGCACCAGAAATGACGGTTTTATTGGGAGGTTTACGTGGGTTAAATACAAATTATGATGGATCTTCCAGAGGAGTATTTACTGCTCAGCCAGAAGCATTATCTAATGACTTTTTTGTAAATCTACTTGATCTTGGAACAACTTGGAGTGCCATCTCTGATGCTGAAGACTTATTTGAAGGAAAAGATCGGAAGACGGGAGCTGTGAAATGGACAGGTTCACGTTCAGATTTAATCTTTGGATCGAATTCTGAATTAAGAAGTCTTGCTGAAGTCTATGCTTGTTCTGACAGTCAAAGTAAGTTTGTTTCGGACTTTGTATCAGCTTGGACTAAAGTGATGAACTTAGACCGTTTTGATTTAGCATAATAAAAGTAAATTGAATTAAAAATGGCATCTCATTATGAGATGCCTTTTTTTGTTTTAAGAAATTTTATGCTCTTTTAAAGCTCTTATTTTTATGTTAAAGGCAGCAAAAAGTAAAGTCATAAAAGGACTTAGCCAATTAAAAATAGCATAAATAAAATATTCACCAACACCAACTCCTAGCACTCCTGATTGATATGCACCACAAGTATTCCATGGAATCAGAACAGAGGTTACAGTTCCAGAATCTTCTAGGGTTCTGCTCAAGTTTTCAGGAGCAAGCTTACGATTTTTATAGGCTTTGGAAAACATTTTTCCAGGAATAACAATCGACAGATATTGATCAGAAGCAGTCAGGTTTATAGCTAAACAAGATGCAACGGTACTTGCAAATAATTGAAAAGTAGTTTGAGCCCAATTTAATAAAGCGGAACTAATACGCTCTAATGCTCCTATTGCATCCATAATTCCACCAAAAACCATAGCACAGATAATGAGCCAAATGGTGCCTAACATTCCTTCCATTCCCCCAGAGGTAAATAAATCATTAAGCAATGCATTTTTTGTGGTGATTTCTGTAGATACTGTCATTGAATCCATTATGGCACGGTATCCCACTTCGAAACTTAAAACACTTGCTTCAGTAATCTCAAGAAGGATTTTAATTTGAAAAAGAAGAGCGAAAACGCCTCCAAGTAAAGATCCAATCAATAAGGCAATTAAAGGAGGGCTTTTTTTGACAATTAACAAGATAACTACTGCAGGAACAATGAACAGCAAGGGGGTGATGGTAAATTTTTCTTCAATAGCCAGCATTAAACTTTCGGTATCTGCAGCACCAGTAGTATTTTGGGTTAAACTTAGTATTGTGAATACAATGATGGTAATTACAATACTTGGGACTGTGGTGTAAGTCATATATCGAATATGAGAAAATAATTCTCCACCTGCCATGGCAGGAGCGAGGTTAGTGGTGTCGCTCAGAGGAGAAAGTTTGTCACCAAAATACGCCCCCGATATAACGGCTCCAGCAACCATACCAACGGGAATACCTAAAACTTTTCCAATTCCAATTAAAGCAATCCCAACAGTAGCTGAAGTAGTCCAGCTACTTCCTGTTGCTAAAGAGATAATGGCACAAATAATAATGCAAGCAGGTAAAAAGATAATAGGATGTAAAATTTGTAAACCATAGTAAATCATTGCTGGAATAATACCACTGATAAGCCATGTCCCCGCGAGTGCTCCAACAAATAATAAAATCAATAAAGCACCAGTAACAGATTGCAAATTTTCTGCAACTTTATCAATCATAAATTTATAGCTTACTTTATAGTAGAACCCTACTATTCCAGCTATGGCAGCACCTAAAAGAAGGATAAATTGATTTGATCCTCCCAGGGCATCATCTCCATAAACTAATACATTGTAAGAAAGTAAAACAACAAGAATTAAGATGGGTAAAAGCGCTATTCCTAGGGAGAGTTTTTTGTTTTTCAAATGAAATTTTTTAACTAAGTCTACAAGTTTAATGAATTTAAATCAATTTAGAAGCAAATATATAGATCCTTTAACCATTGATTTATTTAGTCGAATTTTCGACATAGCACCATAATTCCTGTTCCAAAATCTAATGGAAGTGCCGAAAAAGAGGTTTGGACATGGGCTAAGATTTTTTCAAGGCTTTTTAAATGTAATGAAAATTATTTCAAATTCAATTCTTATGAGTTGTGGGGTACAAAGAAACATTTGTACTTTTGAAGTCAAATAAATTATTTGATTATGAGTGTTTATGATGTTGCCGTTATTGGTTCTGGACCTGGAGGATATGTTGCAGCGATTCGTTGTGCCCAATTGGGATTAAAAACTGCTTTAATTGAGAAATACAGTACCCTTGGGGGGACCTGTTTGAATGTAGGTTGTATTCCTTCAAAATCTCTTTTAGATTCTTCTCATCATTATGAAGATGCACAGAGGCATTTTTCTGAACATGGAATTGAAATTGAAGGAGAAATCAAAATCAATTTCAAGCAAATGATAGACCGTAAAGCTGCCGTAGTAGAACAAACAACCAAGGGGATCGATTATTTAATGCAAAAAAATAAAATCGATATTTTTGAAGGTCTAGGGAGTTTTATAGATGCAACGCATATCAAAATAGATGGGAAAGATTCTCAAACCATAGAAGCAAAAAACAGCATAATTGCTACAGGGTCTAAACCAGGAAATTTGCCTTTTATTTCCTTGGATAAGGAACGTGTGATTACTTCTACCGAAGCTTTGAAGTTGAAGGAAATTCCCAAACATTTGGTTGTTATTGGAGGAGGTGTTATTGGTTTAGAATTAGGTCAAGTATACTGTCGTCTTGGAGCGGAAGTTTCTGTAATAGAATATGCAGATCGAATTACCCCTATCATGGATGCAGGTTTATCTAAAGAATTGACCAAAGTCATGAAGAAACAAGGAGTTAAATTCTACCTTTCCCATGGTGTGAATAAAGTAGAACGGAAAGCAGATTTGGTGTCAGTTACTGCAACGGATAAAAAAGGAAACGAAGTTCATTTTGAAGGGGACTATTGTTTAGTGTCTGTTGGAAGAAAACCTTACACTGAAGGATTGAATGCTGCTGCAGCTGGGGTACAATTAAATGAAAGAGGACAGGTAGAAGTTAATGATCATCTACAAACTTCAGCATCAAACATTTATGCAATTGGTGATGTAGTTCGTGGTGCGATGTTGGCTCACAAAGCGGAGGAAGAAGGAGTGCTAGTTGCTGAGTTTTTGGCAGGTCAAAAACCACATATTGATTATAATTTAGTGCCTAATGTAATTTATACATGGCCAGAAGTAGCAGCTGTAGGAAAAACAGAAGAACAGCTTAAAGCTGCTGCAGTGAATTATAAAAGTGGCCAATTTCCAATGCGTGCCCTTGGGAGAGCAAGAGCAAGTATGGATACAGATGGTTTTGTAAAGATCCTTGCCGATGCCCAAACTGATGAAGTTTTGGGGGTTCATATGATTGGAGCTCGTGCTGCCGATTTAATTGCTGAAGCTGTTACTGCAATGGAGTTTAGAGCCTCTGCAGAAGATATAGCCAGAATGAGTCATTCGCACCCTACTTATGCTGAAGCCATCAAAGAAGCTGCTTTAGCAGCCACTGAAAATAGAGCTTTGCATGTTTAGTTTTAAATAAATATTTTGAAGAATTCGAATAATAACATTAGAATGAAACTTTTTTAGTTGATATTCATTGAATCTACAGCTTTTTGTTTTGATAAAACCTTAATTAAGATATGGCTGTACTTCCCAATATCTCGTGGAATTGGATTGCGTTCTTCAATCTTTACATCAAGATCATAAATGAATCCAGCAATGAATGTAAAGCCAACGATGTCATCGTAAAAAAACGTCCAATTGTCAGAACCAATAGCGTCCTCTTGTTGGACAAGAAAACATTCTTGTTCTATAAGTCCAACACAATCTTCCTTGTTGTGATTAACTCGAATTAAAGTTCCTTCTATTTGAGTTGTTTTGTTTTCCTCTTTCTAGCAACTTATAGTGATTGTGATAAAGAAAATCAAATAAAAAAGTACATGGGGATTCATAGAGCTATTTTATTTTTTTTAAAACAAAAACAATGCCAATACAGACCGTTAAAAATAGTAAGAGTCCCATTAGGGTTTCTATAAGATTTAATTGATGTGCAAAAAATTTATATAGCCCCCAGCCACTGAGACTCCCGTATAAAATGAAATAATGTACGATATACAGATCTAAAGTATTTGTTCCTAAAAACTTCCATACACCATTTTGGAATCTATTATCAAAGAATATGAAAACTGACAACAGTACAAAAAAGTCTCCCAAGCGAATAAAAAGATAATTGTTTTGAGCTATGAGTTTAAAAAGAGATAGATTAAATTCATTTCCAATCCAATTTAAAAAAGGAGAAGAAGCAAAAACAAGAAGCAATCCGATAGTGGCAAAAGCTAAAATCCCTGGGGTACTCCTTCCGTATTGATAATTAAAAAAGAAAGCAATACTCGATCCTATAAATACATACCCAAGCCATGGAAAAAGATAGAACACACCTCCATAACCTTTAATTATATAGGAGGCAATAAATTCAGGAAGATTGTCCAAATTGAGTTGAGTATATAAAGGTTCAAATAGAAAAATAAGGAGTCCAAGCAGCATAAACACCCAAGCTAGATGTTGTTTTAAAAAACGAAAGCTTAAGTATAGAGTTAAAATTAAGACAATGGATAGTCCAATTACATGAAGCACATCGGGTTGTGAAAAAGAGTCGTTGATAGATCCATAAAAAAGTGTGGGAAGGTTTAGTCTCAGGAGATACCCCCAAAGTAGTAATTCGAGCCCTCTTTTTATTCCTTTTTTAATTCTTGGATTATAGTTTTCATGTTCTTCTCGTATGAGTAAAAAACAAAAGATCCAACCCGTAATGGTAAAAAATACAGGAGCTGTAAAACCTCTGCAATAGAGCCAAAATCTATAAACCCAATGGGTTGTGTCTATAGTAGAGGTGTCTAACAAACCACTGATGAAATGTCCTTGTAACATCATTAGGATAGCAAAAGCACGAAAGGCATCCAAAAAGTAGATTCTTGATTTCGATGGCATAATGAAAAATACAAAATCCTAAATTAGAAGATTGTTTTTTTAGTACATTTAAGTTTAAAACTAAAATTTAACAAAATGAAAAGAAGAGATTTTATTCATAAAACTGCAGCTACAGCTTCTGTTTTTAGCATTGTACCTAGCCACGTCTTGGGTTTTGGGAAAACAGCACCCAACGATAAAATTCAATTGGGCTTTATTGGGGTAGGGAAACAGGGAAGAGGTTTGATGACCAATTTTGTGAATTATGATAATGCTTCGGTTGTTGCGGTGAGCGATGTGGATATCAATAAAATGTCTTTTTTTAATGAAACATTTCAAAAAACTTTAGCTAAAAAGAAGAAACCCTCTCAAAATTTACTTCAAATAGCTGCCTATCGTGAATTACTCGAGCGAAAAGATATTGATGCAGTTGTGATTGCCTCTCCAGACCATTGGCATGCACAAATGACTGTTGATGCTTCCAAAGCAGGAAAAGATATTTATTGTGAAAAACCGCTCTCTAGTTCTGTAGCAGAAGGAAGAGCTATGGTTGACGCTGCACGAAAATACCAACGGGTATTTCAGACAGGAAGCATGCAACGTTCATGGGATCGTTTTCGTCATGGTGTAAACTTGATTCGAAATGGATACATAGGTGAAGTAAAAGAGATTAAAGTAGCTATTGGCGCACCTTATAAAGCATGCGATTTGCCCAGTCAACCTATCCCTGAAAATATTGATTGGAATGCATGGATCGGTCCTGCTCCTTACAGAGGCTATCACTATGATTTGGCTTGTCCTATAGACGATAAACGTTGGGGAATGTGGAGAGATTACACCCCTTTTGGAGGAGGTATGATTACTGATTGGGGGGCGCATATGTTTGACATCGTACAATGGGCATTAGATATGGACCACACAGGACCTTTGCATTTTACCCCTCCCGGAGGAGTCGCTACTGAAGGACTTACCTATACTTATGAAAATGGAATTAAAGTAACCCACACCAAATGGGGGAGTGGCAACAATGAAATTCAGTTTATTGGAACTGAGGGACGTTTAGAAATTAGTAGGGGATATTTAAAAACCTTTCCTGACGCTTCACTTGCTAAAAAGCCCTTAAGCGAGAGTGATACCAATCGGGTATATAATAGTCCAAACCACCATGAAGACTGGCTTGATGCTATTAAAAACAGAACTCGTCCCATCTGTGATGTGGAAGTGGGACATCGTACTGCAAGCGTATGTAATATTGCTAATATCGCCTATGCGCTACAAAGACCCTTGGAATGGAATCCACAATCAGAGCAATTCATTGATGACCCTGGAGCTAATTTAATGTTGGATCGCGCCTATAGAGGACCTTGGGATTATCGCGATTTTTGATGGGTAATAAGGTGGAATGCCTTTAAGATTTATTTCATTCTTACTTTGTGAGGACTGGTTTTAGGAATTCGTTCAATGATTCCACGTGCTTCTAAATCTAATTTTAATGTTACCACATACCAACCTACTTTGCCATCAAAAGTTTTTGAAAGTTCCTCAATGGCTTTTTTGTTTAAAGCTTCATAAGTGATTTCATGCTGTGCTTCAATGGTTTTAATAAGGAACGTTTTGATGGTTTCGTATTTACTCTTATGTATATTGACTCCTTTTTTACCTTGTGGATGCAGGGTCAAAATTTTAGCAGGGTTTGTCATTATCTTTTTATTTTAAAAGGGCACTTGAATTCCACTGAATCTCTTTGCTACTAAATTAAATAAAAGAGCTTAAATAATTCCAAATAAAAATCTCATGAGGCAAAAAAGAAGCAATAGCTGACTAATTTATGGATACGGTTTTAAACTTTTAATTAGCCTTATTTAAAAGTATAAATAAGTATAAAATTCTTCTAAAAACGCAATGGATTCATTTTAGCTTTAATAAGATCCAAACCTAAGTTTCCGACACTTCCCACATGTGTATGCTTCAAATTTCTATTGGGAACATATGTTCCGTTTTCAATGGCCTCCCCTAGCTCACGATAGGCATCGCGAAAAGGTTTGCCAGCAATTACATCAGCGTTTAGGGTATCTACGCTAAAGAGGTAATCGTATTTTTTTTGGTCGGTGGTGTTTTGGGAAACTCTTAATTGAGGTAAACTGAACAAGAGAATATCCAAACACGATTTCAATTCTTGAACTGCATCAATGATAGGACCCTTTGCTAATTGTAATTCTCTGTGATATCCACTGGGTAGATTTGTCGTCAATAAAGCCAATTGATTAGGAAGTCCTTGGAGGCTATTGCACTTTCCACGCACTAACTCAAACAAATCAGGATTTTTCTTGTGAGGCATAATGCTTGAACCTGTGGTCAAATCTGCAGGAAAGGAGATAAAATCAAAGTCTTGACCCATGTAGAGACAAATATCCATGCACATTTTGGACAAACTACTACCAATGCTTGACAATGTCATTGCAGTGCTTTTTTCTAATTTTCCTCTGCTCATTTGCGAAGCAACGGCATTCACTTTTAGTTGTTTAAAGGCCATTAGTTTGGTGGTAAGCTCTCGGTTAATTGGAAAAGCACTCCCATAACCGGCAGCACTCCCTAGTGGATTTTGGTCAGTGATTTTGAAGGCAGCCTCCCAAAAATATAAATCGTCAACTAGACTTTCTGCATAAGCAGACAGCCACATTCCAATAGAGGAAGGCATAGCAACTTGCAGATGTGTATAGCCCGGAATTAGTTCGTCTTGGTGTTTCTCAGCCAATTCTAATAACAAATCAAAAAGGGCTATGACTTGGGTTTTAATCTCAGTCAATTCTTGTTTTAAATACAGGTGCATCGCAACCAAAACTTGGTCGTTTCTAGAACGTGCTGTATGAATTTTTTTTCCTAAATCTCCTAGTTTTTCGGTGAGTACATGCTCGATTTTGGAGTGCATATCTTCAAACTCATTTTCAATGGTGAAGACTCCTTTTTCTGCATCTTCTTTTAGGGCTTCTAAAACTTTACAAAGTTGCTGCGCTTCGGCTGTAGTTATCAGTCCAATGGCACCCAGCATCTTGGCATGTGCCATAGAAGCTTCGCAATCATATTGTGCCAATACTAAATCGTATTCGCGGTCTTTCCCTACGGTAAAGCTGTCTACTTTTTCATGAGCCGCAGCTCCTTTTTGCCAAAGTTTCATATTACAAGATGTTTTTTAAAAGTGCGATATAAAAGGCGATGCCTTCTTCAATTTCGTTAACATATATATACTCATCTGCTGAATGCGATCGAGTAGAATCCCCAGGCCCTAGTTTTAGGGAGGGACAATTTAAAGCTGCTTGATCAGAAAGAGTGGGGGAACCGTAGGTTTTTTTACCTAAAGCTATTCCCGCTTTTACCAATGGATGATCTACGTCTATCGAAGAGCTTTTTAGTCGTAAAGAACGTGCACTGACTTCACAGGGTAGTGCAGCTTTTAAATGTTGTTCGATTTCAACATTGGTATAACATTCGTTTACCCGAACATCAATGACTAATTTCACTTCCGAAGGAACAACATTGTGCTGACTTCCAGCTTCAATTTGGGTGAGTGTAACTTTTACAGGACCTAAAACAGGAGAGATTTTGTCAAACTGAATGGATTCAATGGCTTGAATTACTTCCGGAATTTTCATTAAGGGATTGTCTGTGTTGGGGTGAGCAGCATGACTTGGTGTTCCTTTTATGGTAGCTTCAAAAACAACTAAACCTTTTTCAGCTATGGCCAAATCCATTAATGTGGGTTCCCCTACAATAGCAAAATCGATTTTCGGGAGGCTTGGTAATAATCCACTTAAGCTGTTTTTCCCCGCAATTTCTTCTTCTGCGGTTGCCGCCATTAGAAGGTTGAACTTTGGATTAGGATGGGCATAATAATGAGTAAAAAGAGCAATCAATGACACCAATGCACCACCCGCATCGTTACTTCCTAAGCCATAAAGTTTTCCATCTATAATATCAGGAGAGAATGGATCTCGGGTATAGGCTTGATTGGGCTGGACGGTATCGTGATGCGAATTGAGAAGAAGCGTGGGCAATTCGGGATTAAATTGTTGATTGGTTGCCCATACATTATTGTTTTGTCTTTGAAAGGGGATTTTATGTGCAGTAAACCACGCCTCAATTCGATCAGCGGTTTTATCTTCCTTTTTAGAAAAGGATTCAATTTGAATTAAATCTTGTAATAGCTGTATGGCTTTTTGAGTTATCATTACATTTGTATTTGGGTATGAATTTCTTTTCCTGTGATCATTTTTGGACTACCAATTCGAACTTGATTTACTCCCTTTTTGAGTGCTTCAAAGCAATTGTGAATTTTGGGAAGCATGCCGCTATGAATCGTATTTTCATTTTTTAGTATTTCGTAAGAGGATGAATTAATTATGGGTATCACTGAGTTTTCATCTTTTACGCTTTGTAAAACGCCTTTCTTTTCGAAACAATAATTTAAGCTTACCTCAAAATGTGTAGACATTGCAATTGCGATTTCAGAAGCAATAGTGTCGGCATTGGTATTGAGAAGTTGTCCGTTTTTATCATGAGTAATAGCACAACAAACAGGAGTGATTTCTTGAGTAAGTAGAGTGTTGAATAAGGAAGTGTTTACAGCAGTGACATCTCCCACAAAACCGAAGTCTATAGGTTTTGGAGCACGTTTTTCTGCACGTATACTATTTCCGTCAGCTCCACTAAGACCGAGGGCGTTACAGCCCGTTGCTTGCAATTGTGCTACTATGGTTTTGTTTAGTTTCCCTGCATACAGCATACTAATAATCTCCAGATTTGCAGCGTCAGTGATCCGTCTTCCGTCTATTAGTTGGACAGGAATCCTTAGTTTTTCAGCCATTTGAGTTGCTTCTTTTCCTCCTCCATGAACTAAAATTTTAGCTTCTTTTAGTTGAGAAAAATCAGTTAAAAATTCCTCAAGCGCCATTCGATTTTCAATGACATTTCCTCCAATTTTGATAATCTGTAGTTTATCCATTTTCCAGTATCTTTTTTAATACTACTTGTGCTGAAAAAGTCCTATTGTTTGCTTGTTCAATAACAAGAGAATTTGGGTTGTCAAGAACATCATCTGCAACAACAATGTTTCGTCGAACTGGGAGGCAATGCATAAACTTTGCATTGTTTGTGTTCTTTAACTTTTCTGCAGTCAACATCCAAGCGTCATCGGTACGAAGTATTTTTCCATAGTCAGCATAGGAACACCAATTCTTGGCATAAACAAAATCGGCACCTTCCAAGGCTTCTTCTTGATTGTGAAAGAGGGGTGTGTTTTTTGTTATTTCAGGATTCAGCTCGTAACCTTCGGGCTGAGCAATGACAAAATCTGCATCAAGCTGTTGTGCCATACGTGTAAAGGAATTCGCCACTGCATGTGGAAGGGCTTTAGGGTGAGGAGCCCAAGTCAGAGCAATTTTAGGTCTTTTTTTGATGCTGCGTTCTTTAATTGTAATGGCATCAGCCAAAGCCTGTAAAGGATGTGCTGTGGCACTTTCCATATTGACTACAGGAATACTTGCATATTTAGCAAAATTATGCATTACTTTTTCAGCTTCATCACTTTCTTTGTCCGTTAAGGATGCGAAAGCACGTATTGCTACTATATCACAATATTGGGAAACGACTGCAGCCGCCTCTTTGATATGTTCTGAGCGTAATCCACTCATTTGTGTACCGTCCTCAAATTCCAAAGCCCAAGCTTCGTTAGAAAAATTCATGATCATGGTATGAATTCCTAATTGTTGTGCTGCTTTTTGAGTGCTTAAACGGGTTCTTAAACTAGGATTGAAAAAGAGCATCCCTAAGGTTTTGTTTTTTCCAATTTTTTCAAATTGAAAAGGATCTTTCTTTAGGGCAATTGCTTCAGCCACTGCGGTTTCTAAATTTGGAAGATCGTTTAAGGTGAGGTAATGTTTCATAAAATAGACTTAGTTTGCTTCTAGTTTTGTTAAAGCGAGTTGAAGCGCATCAAAAAACAAGTCAAAATGTTTTTCTTTCACGGTTAGGGGAGGTAAAATTCGAATGAGTTTTTTGTTACTACTCCCTCCAGTAAATATATGGTGGGTGTAGATTAGCTCCTTTCTTAGTGTTGCAACTTCAAAATCAAATTCTAATCCAAGCATGAGACCTCTCCCTTTTATTTTTTTCACCCCTGGAATTTGTTGTGCTCTTTCTCTGAAGTACTCTTCTAAGGCTTTTGTTTTTTCTTGTAACCTTTCTTCTTTCAGTACATCCAAAACGGCTATGGATGCACTACAAGCTAAATGATTTCCACCAAAAGTGGTTCCTAGCATTCCATATTTGGCTTTAATCTGTGGATGTACTAATATTCCTCCAATGGGAAAGCCATTTCCCATTCCCTTGGCCATGGTGATGATGTGTGGATTAATTTTATGTTGCTGATAGGCAAAGAAAGTCCCCGAACGGCCGAATCCCGATTGAACTTCGTCTGCAATCAAACAACTGCCGTATTTTTCACAAAGAGACTCCATAGCAAAGATAAATTCTTCAGAGGGTTGGTCTAGTCCTCCCACACCCTGAATTGCCTCAAAAATTACCGCACAATAGGCTTCTGTTTTAAGGGCCTCTTCCAATGCATCGATGTTATTGTAGGGTAAAAAAGTAACCTCTTGTTGTTGGTTTAAAGGAGCATTTATTGCTAAGTTATCAGTGACTGCTACAGCGGCTGAGGTTCTTCCATGAAAAGCATTATGAAAAGCAATAACCTTTTTTCGTTGAGTGTGAAATGAAGCGAGTTTTAATGCATTTTCTATTGCTTCGGCTCCTGTACTACATAAAAACAATTCATAATCGTGCAGGCAAGATTGTTCTCCTATGGCATCTGCTAATTGTTGTTGTAATGGATTCTGAATGGCATTGGAATAAAAGCCAAGTTGGTCCAGTTGATTTTTGATTTTCTGAACATAATGTGGATGCGAATGGCCAATAGATATTACTGCATGTCCCCCGTACAAATCAAGATATTCAATATCATTATTATCATATACGTATACATCTTTTGCTCGAACTGGGGTGACTTCATATAAAGGATAAACATCAAATAATTTCATTGGTTTTACTGTTTTGCGATATCGTTAATCTTGTTAAAGGAAGCATTTAATCCTTTGATTAGAGAGGAGCTTAATCCTTGATGTTCCATTTCATTGAGACCGGTAATGGTACATCCTCTGGGAGTGGTGACCCGATCGATTTCTTCTTCTGGATGGCTGCCTGTTTCGATGAGTAAACTTGCTGCTCCCATAGCTGTCTGCATGGACATTTTAAGTGCCACATCAGCATCAAATCCTAATTGCACTCCTCCCTGAGTCGTTGCTCGAATTAAGCGCATCCAAAAGGCAATTCCACTTGCACATAAAACAGTGGCGGCTTGCATATGTGTTTCTTCTATAGTGAGGGTGCTTCCCAAGCCGTTGTATATGGCTTCAGCAATAGGAAGTCTCTTTTTACCAACTTTATTGCTACATAAACAAGTCATGGATTTCCCCACAGAAATAGCAGTATTGGGCATAGATCGTATTATGGGGTATTGATCCCCAAGCTGCTTTTCCACCCGTTCAATTGCATACCCTGTAATGGTTGAAATGATCACATGCTTATCGTTTAAAACAGGCTTAATTTCTTCTAAAATTGACTCAAATTGATTGGGTTGGACTGCGAAAATTAAAATATCTGATTTTTGAACGGCCTCTTTGTTGTCTTGCGTGATATAAACGTTTTTATATTCTTTCCAACTTGAAAGCGCATCTAAATTTCTTTTAGTGAGGTAAAGTGTAGTGTAGGTATTGTTGATGACCAAGCCTTTGGCGATACTTAATCCTAGGTTTCCGGTTCCGATGATGGCTATTTTCATAGTTTATTTTTTTAAAAAATAGAAGCTTTAAGTTGAAGGCCTAGGTTTTCTTCCCAGCCCATTAAAATATTGGTATTTTGTATGGCTTGTCCCGATGCCCCTTTTACCAAATTGTCAATAGCACTAGTGACAAGTAAAGTATTTTCGTGTTTGTGCAAGTGAAGAAAACAGAAGTTAGTATTGACAACCGATTTTAAACTGATTTCTTCATCAGATACTTGGGTAAAGGGATGTGACGCATAGTAGTCTTTGTATAAGGTTTTTGCCTCTTCAAGGGTTCCATCAAAATGGGTATATGCAGTTGCAAAAATACCTCGGGTAAAATCTCCTCTTTGTGGCATAAAAAACAATGCACTAGGACTATTCAGTTGCTGTAAACTTTGGTGAATTTCTCCTAAATGTTGATGGGTAAAAGGCTTGTACCAAGAGAGGTTATTGTTTCTCCAACTAAAATGACTTGTTGGACTGAGTCCTACTCCTGCACCTGTACTTCCTGTTGTTGCGTTTATGTGAACCGCATCTTTTATCAAGCTGTGTTTGGCTAAAGGCAGTAAGGCTAATTGTATGGCAGTTGCAAAACAACCTGGATTAGCAATAGCCGTTGCCTTTTCAATGCGGTCTCTTTGAAGCTCAGCTAAGCCGTAAACAAAATGTCTTCCTCCAAAATCTTGATCGCTAATGAGTCTAAAATCATTTCCTAAATCAATGATAATCGTTTCTTTAGAAAAGGAATGCTTCTCTAAAAAGGCACGTGAATTTCCATGTCCGAGACACAGAAATAATAAATCAATGTTTTCATTCACCTTATCCGTAAAGTCTAGATCCAAACTACCTAAGAGGTCAGGATGGGCTGAGGTTACAGCTTTGCCTGCACGGGTAGTGCTGTAGACAAATTCAAGTTCTAAGGCGGGATGGTGTATTACCAATCGGATGAGTTCTCCTCCTGTGTATCCTGATCCTCCAATTATTCCTACACTTTTCATTTTTTATTGTTTAAATGTTGGTAAATTTTAGTGGCATTAGAAGTTAACTTGATAAATCCTTTGGCCTCGTCTGCCGTCCATCCTTTATTCATTTCTCCATAACTTCCAAACTCTGCTTGCATTAAGTCATTGGGTGATTCAATTCCTAGAAGTTCAAAACGGTAGGGGTGTAATTTGATAAAAACAGTACCTGTAACTTGCTTTTGACTGCTTTCCATAAAGGCTTCCATGTCTCGCATGACAGGGTCTAAATAGTGTCCTTCATGCAATTGCATTCCATAAAAGTTAGCCAATTGTTCTTTTTGAAATTGTTGCCATTTGCTTAATGTATGCTTTTCTAAAAGATGGTGTGCTTTGATTATTACAGAGGGTGCAGCTGCTTCAAAACCTACTCGACCTTTGATTCCGATGATTGTATCTCCCACATGAATATCACGTCCAATCGCATACTGTTTTGCAAGCTCCTCTAGGGTTTGAATTAACACTACAGGCGATCCTTTCTTGCCGTTTACTGCGGTTAATTCGCCTTGAGTAAACTGCAATGAGATTTGTTCTTCTTTTTCTTTTTTCAAAGCACTTGGATAGGCCGAATCAGGTAAGGGTAAATCGGAGGTTAGCGTTTCAGCTCCACCCACACTAGTTCCCCACAACCCTTGATTGATAGAGTATTTTGCTTTTTCCCAAGGAACATCAATCGCCTGTGTTTTAAGATATTCGATTTCATCTTCTCTTGAAAGTTGATGATCTCGAATCAAAGTAATGATTTTAATTTCTGGTGCCAAAACTTGGAAGATCATGTCAAATCGTACTTGATCATTTCCTGCTCCCGTGCTTCCATGCGCAATATATTCAGCGCCAATGGCTTTGGCATAGGTTATGATTTCTACCGCTTGAATGATACGCTCTGCACTTACTGATAGTGGGTAGGTGTTATTTCGTAAGACATTTCCGAACACTAAATATTTTACAATTTTGTTGTAGAAAGTGTCTAAAGCATCTATATTTTTATACAAATGAGCACCCATTTGATAAGCTTTCTTTTCAATATCTAAAATTTCAGTTTCTGAAAATCCGCCAGTATTTATACTTACTGCATGTACTTCATATCCCTCTTTGGAAAGCTTTCTCAAAGAGTACGAAGTGTCTAATCCTCCACTGTATGCTAAAACTAATTTGGAGTGCTTCATGATTTATTCTTTTTTAGTAATAATGATTCTTTGATTTTTTTTAACCGAAGGGCCACCTTTGTATTAAAGGTTTTGTTTTCTGTTTTTTTATTGGGATCGTATAACATACCAGTACAAAGACACATTTGGCGTTCTGTGCGGGTGAGTATATCATAGTTTTTACAAGTTTGACATCCTTTCCAGAATTCGGGGTCATCTGTGAGTTCCGAGAAGTGAACAGGTTTATAACCCAATTCGTAATTGATTTTCATTACTGGCATCCCTGTTGTGATACCAAAGACTTTTGCATCGGGATATTTTTCAAGTGAAAGTTCAAAAACTTCTTTCTTGATTTTTTTTGCAAGTCCTTTTCCTCTTTGATCAGGAGCGACGATGAGACCCGAGTGGGCAACATATTTTCCGTGCCCCCATATTTCGATATAACAGAATCCCACAAATTGATCTTTATCAATTGCGATCACAGCATTTCCATTTTGAATTTTTCCAGCTATGTATTCGGGAGTTCTTCTAGCAATTCCAGTACCTCTGTTTTTGGCTGACTCGTCGATGCATTTGCTAATGTCTTTAGCATAACTGATATGTTCCGCTTTTGCGCGTAAAATTTTCATTGTAAAAAAGTAATAAGAGAAAAAATGTTTTGTTCGAGAAGGGAGAAGGGCACACCATACTCCATATAAATTTACACCCCTACGGGGCGGCGTGGAAAGCTGCGCAACGGAAGTGAAGTTGCGTATTTAGCGTTACTATTTATCTCTGTCTTAAACATTAGACTGCAAAAGTGCGGTATTTTTTTTACACAACAAAAAAAATAATTAAAAAAGCGCATTTTTTGAAAAGCTATTCATTTGATAGACTAATGTTTACCTTTGTAGGGTGAAAAAGGAGCTTTTAAATAAATTGAATATTGATCACACAGGATTGTCAGGAAAACGACTGTTGCTAGCCCATAGTGGGGGCCTTGACAGTAGCGTGCTAGCTCATCTTTTATTGAAGGCAGGATTAAACTTTTCTGTAGCGCATTGTAATTTCCAACTTAGAGCCAGTGAAAGTGAAGCCGATATGAAATTTGTTGAGGCTTGGTCTAGGGAACATTCAATCCCTTTTTTTTGTGTGAAGTTCGCTACTGAAATTCATAAAGAATTTTATAAAAAAAGCACTCAGGTTTCAGCAAGGGATCTCAGGTATGATTGGTTTTACTCCCTTATGGAGGTATATGAATTTGATTTTTTGCTTACGGCGCATCATTTGAATGATCAGTTAGAAACGTTTTTAATTAATACTACCAGAGGAACAGGAATTTCAGGTTTATTAGGAATTCAAGAAAAGGAGACTTTATTACGTCCTCTCAGAACGATACCTAAAAAAGAGCTCATAGAATATGCTGAGGCAGAAAAGATCTCATGGCGAGAAGATCAGTCCAATGCCAGTGATGTCTATTTAAGAAATGCGATCAGACATCATGTGATTCCTGCTATTGAAGAAGTGGTTCCAAATGCTTTGCAAAACTTTCAATCAACCTTGGATCATCTCGATCTCGCAAATGATTTTATTCGAGAATCTCTAGAAACTCAAAAAAATAAGTTGTTTAAAAACACAGGAAAATCCCTTAGTATTGAGATTAAAGAGTTGGAGGAGTTACCTTCTTTGTCTTTTTGTTTACATCATTGGTTTGCTCCCTTTGGTTTTGATACAAAAGAAGTTGTCAAACTCATGGAATCAGAAAGTGGAAAAGTAATCTATTCACCCTCGCATCGTTTGATTCGAGATCGGTCAAGTATCACCCTTTCTTTACTTCATTCGAAAGAAGACAATCAATTTTTATTTGATCCTCTAAAGAACAACCAGGACCTTCCTATTCAATTGAGCTGTGAATCCATTGAAATTAAGGAAAAAGAGACTTGGGGATCACATCAGGCCGCACTGGATAGGAGGATGTTAAAAAAAACACTTTCATTAAGAAAATCCATTAAAGGCGACTATTTTTACCCCACCGGAATGAAAGGTAAAAAATTGCTTAGTAAATTTTTTAAAGACGAAAAATATTCTCTTTTAGAAAAAGAACAACAATGGCTTTTATGTTCCGAAAATAAAATTGTTTGGGTGATTGGAAAACGTTGTGACAGAAGATTTATAGCAACTAAAAGCACTAAAAAAGCCTTATTAATTACAGTAGTATGAAGTTGAAATGGATGTTATTCTTTATGTGGAGTGTTTTTGTAAACGCTCAACTAGATACTGAGCCTGTAGTTTGGGAGACACAGCTTGAAAAGTTAGATGACACTCGATTTGTGCTAGTGTTTAATGCAACCATTGCTTCTAATTGGCACTTATATTCACAGTTTTCAAATGACCAAGGAGCGCTACCCACTGAATTCGTCTTTGATTCCCAGGGGTATAAAAGGATAGGGGAGGTAGAAGAAAGTCCTTCTATTACCGATTATGATAAGGTATTTGAAATGGACCTGACCTATTTCAATGATTCTGCAAACTTTCGTCAAGAAATTGTTTTGGAAGATGAGACTTTAAGCAGCCTGTCTGTTGAATTGAATTATCAAGCCTGTGATGATAAACTCTGTATTTTTAGATCCGAAACTTTTGTATTTTCATTAGACGGGACGGTGGATAACAACGTACTGACCACAGATGCTAGAAGTCAAGAATTATCCAAAGCATTAAAACTTGATTTAAAAAAGACGGAATTTTTAGCAACGGAGCTTTCTAGCGAAGAATCTACATCCAATTGGAACATCTTCTTTTTAGGGTTTATTGGTGGTTTATTGGCCTTGTTGACTCCTTGCGTTTTTCCAATGATTCCGCTTACAGTTTCTTTCTTTTTAAAACAAGCCACTACAAGAAGAAAAGGGGTGTATAATGCCTTGTTGTATGCTTTTTTTATAATCCTTATATACGGCTTATTGAGTTTACCTTTTCATTTTTTGGACTCTCTAAATCCTGAAATTTTAAATACCATAGCCACTAATGTCACTTTAAATTTGATCTTTTTTGGTGTCTTTGTCTTTTTTGCTTTTTCTTTTTTCGGATTTTATGAATTAAGCCTCCCTTCTCAATGGGGGAATAAATCCGACCAAGCTTCAGGCTTCAAAGGGGGAGTGGGGATCTTTTTCATGGCATTAACATTAGCCATTGTTTCCTTTTCATGCACAGGGCCTATTTTAGGGTCATTATTGGCTGGATCGTTGACTGCAGACGGTGGCGCCATGCAACTTAGTACGGGTATGTTAGGATTTGGAATTGCTTTAGGTCTTCCTTTTGGTTTGTTTGCGTTGTTTCCCAACACCCTTAAAGCCTTACCAAAATCTGGAGGATGGATGACTACTGTCAAAGTTGTCCTAGGATTTTTAGAATTGGCCTTGGCATTAAAATTCTTGTCTAATGCTGACTTAGTTGCGCATAGGGATCTCTTGAAACGCGAGGTTTTTATTGGAATTTGGGCATTGATATCCTTCCTATTAACACTTTATCTTTTTGGTATCTTCAGGTTTAAACATGAAGTAAAACAAAAATTGGGAGTCGTTAGAGGAAGCTTTGCAGCATTGAGTTTGTTATTCACTTCGTTTCTTGTTAACGGTTTGATTTCTGAGGGGAATCAATTAAAACTATTGAGTGGTTTTCCACCTCCTGAATTTTATAGTATTCACTCCACAGCGTCAGATTGTCCTCTAGGTTTAGAGTGCTATAAAGATTATGAGACAGGATTGGAAAAAGCAATTGCTGCGAACAAACCTATCCTCTTGGATTTTACAGGATGGGCGTGTGTAAACTGTCGAAAAATGGAAGAAAATGTTTGGTCTGATCCAGCGGTGTATGCTTTATTAAACGAAAACTATATAATCATTTCTCTATATGTGGATGACAGAAAAACCCTGGAAGAAGAACAGCAGTTTAACTACCAATATTCTGATGGTAGAATTAAAAGAATCAACACTGTAGGAAAAAAGTGGGCAACCTTCCAAGCCATAAATTTCCAGACTGCTTCACAGCCTTTTTATGTGCAAATGACTTCTGATGGGACTCTTTTGAATGTGCCTATTCAATACACGGATACAGCAACATATAAGGCGTGGTTAGAGCAAGGATTAAAGAACAATGCACCTTCGCCTAAAGCACAATTTATTTCTTTTTAGCTGGGTCATACACTGCAACTGCTATTTTTGAATCTGCAGTACCATAGTATAAAAACCACTTTTCTTTAAAGAAAACCAATCCTTCTACAAAACAGACTTCGTTGACTTCCCCAACTTTTTCATAGTCTTTGTCTGGATAAATAAAATAGGAAGGAGTTCTGTCAATAAGTTTGTGAGGTTCACTTTTATCAAAAAGTGCTTGCCCAGCGGCATAGGTAAAGATGGGTAAATTGGGATCATTAAAATTGGAGGCATTACTGGCATTATAGATCAAGAGAATTCCTTTTTCCTTATACAGTGCGTAAGGTCCTGGCTCTACTAGACGACTGTCAAAGAACCCTTTTCTAGGATGTAAGACAGAGATCAATGCACCGTTTTCCTCATTGATGGCTCCTTCCCAATGAATTAAATCAGTGGAGCTTGCCATGAAAAGCTGGGTGTCACCAAAATACATCCAATACCGACCCTTTATTTTTTTAGCCACTTGTTGATTGCCAATGATTTCTGTAACGATAGCTCCAGATTTGGACCAATAGTCTTTGTATTTTTCTCCCTTTAAAACGGCTCCATGTTTGGTCCAGTGAATAAGATTTGGAGAGGAAGCACTACTTAAACGTGCTGTTTTTCCGTTGTAAGCGGTGTAAGTCATTATATAAATTCCGGCTTCATTTTGAATAATTCTCGGATCTTCCACACCATCAAAATAACAAGAGACGCATTCCAAATCATAAGCCTGTCCTTCTACTTTTCTTATGTTCCATTCTTGAGAGGTTTGCTCATCCTTATCGGGATAAAAGATGGGTTGAGCTCGTTTGCTAAAATTCATTCCATCCGTACTGATTGCCATACCAATCCGAGAAGTTCCCCACTCATCCTGAGCACGGTATAAGAGAAATACAGTATCGTTTCTGACCACAGCGGCAGGGTTTAACACATTGCGTTTTTCCCAAGCCACTTCTTGTTGTGTCATAGGATCTGTGAATTTTAATTCTGGGGAGGGTTTTAAAATGGGATTTAAGCTGTCTATTTTTTCAAAAAAAGGAAAAGCCCAATTTTCTTGCAAGAGATTCTTCTCTTTTGGAGATTCACAATGGATTAAAAGTAAGAAGGTAAAGCAATAGAGGAATGATTTCATCTCGAGGATATGTTTTAGCTAAAGATAACCAAAGTATTCTATCTATATCTCTTGTTTTTCTCTAGCATAGGATAATGGATAAAAGTTGTATTTTTAAGTGTCCAAATCTTACTTATGTTAGTTTCTGTCTTCGGAAGTACCGTCTTTCACTTTCAGCCAGAGCTTATGATCGTATTTTAAAAGTAGCTCGTACCATAGCCGATTTGGAAGGGGAGGAGGCAGTGGCGCAAAGCCATATTGCTGAGGCCATTCAATACCGAAGTTTGGATCGTGAGGGATGGCTTGGATAGTGCTGTTTTTACCTTCTAAAGCGTTTGTTGTTTTAAAGGGGTTTTTTCAAGCCTTTTAGTAGTTTGCTATAAGGAAATAACTCCAAACCTTCGATTAAGTATTTAGTGGCAAAACTCCCTTTTTCTTCTTTTTGATAATGCTTAATAAGTAATTCATAAACACTCTCTTTTCCCCAGGATGGTTTATTTTCTGTTTTGGTTGTCTCGGTCAAGGAAAGCGCTTTTTTAAGATAAAATTCTACTTCTGAACCCCCTCCAAAAACTTTTGGAGTGTAGAAATTATTTAATGCTAAGGCGTAATAGGCACGTAAATTATTAGCATTGGTTTCCAGCGCTTTTTTTGCATATTCCTTGGAGTCTTGACCTAGGTTCATCATTGAGAAGTAGCTTTTAAAACGAATGCTATAGCCTGTTTGTAGCGAGAGCAATGCTAAGCTTTCTGAATCTTTGTCTGAAGGTTTTAAAAGGGAGATCGCTGTATCGATTAAGCGTTCTGCCCTTTTTTCATTTTTATTAATTTCTCCAGCGAATAGGGCTTGATAGTAATAGGCATAAGATAGCCAATATCGAGTCGAAATTGTGTCTTCTTGTTCAAAATCCGAGGTCAATGCAGTTACCATTTCCTCTAAGGGCTGATCGCTTTTAGTCGTTATACAAGTTGTAAAAGCCTGCTCTATCGCGTACTGTAGTGATTTTTTTTCTTGGTTTTGTGGGCTTATACCTGTTAGTGAAAAGCACAGTAGAAGGGAAATCAATTTCATAGTAGTAGGTTTTTTAAAAAATATAT
>Ga0233397_1000183_pt1 | contig 32159 bp, 25 predicted proteins | sample 35DmetaG_FD_189957 | JGI IMG/M metagenome (GOLD analysis project Ga0233397, IMG submission 189957) | Seawater microbial communities from Monterey Bay, California, United States - 35D | ecosystem: Environmental > Aquatic > Marine > Coastal | place: USA: California | collected 2016-10-20
AGATGATCGAGAATTTCTTTGTCAGTTACTTTTTGTTCAATAGTTCGTGTTTTGTTGTAATATTTCATGATTAAAAATATTATCATAAATTACAATAAAGAAGGCAACATATAAAAACTTGTTTTAAAAGATCAGCAATAAACTAGTTTGTATTTTATTTGTTGGAAATTTGTCTATTACAATTTTTTGAAGCCCATTTATAGTTTCATTTATGGGTTAAAAATACGTAACGATTGTTTCGGATGCATTTTCCCCACCCGCGACTCAATTTTTGAATTCCAGTCCACACGGAATACGGTAAAGTTATAAATAACAATAAGAAAAATCTATAAATAAGTGTAGAAATAAAATATAGAGGTTAAGTATTGATGTTACTGACTGTTTGATTAAAAACCAAAGGTCTTTTTTCTAAACTCTTTGTAATTCAGTTTGTATTGCTCAATAACTTTTTCTCTTGGTAGTTCTTCGCTTAATTTTTTCCATCTTTTTGTGTTTTCAGAAAAATTAAAATTGACATTTTGCAATGTCCAATATTGAAGTTGATAGATGATATCATACAATTCAACACCACGATCAGTCAGGTAATATTCTTTAATTTTTTTGTTTTTGATATTCAATCTAAAATCAATGATATTCTGTGATCTTAATTTTTTGAGCCGATCAGTTAGTATGTTGGTAGCAATCTTTTCATTTGAATCGTACATGAATTGAGAAAATGTATATCGTTTTCTAAATAAGTCACGGATGATGACTAAAATCCACTTGTCCCCTAAATAATCAAGAGAGACCTTGCAGGCACAAGTTGGAGATTCATCAAAGTACTGGATTTTATCAATTGATGGAGTGGACATAGCACGAACTAATTACTCTGAAAATTAAAATAATTTCACTTGGTTTATGGATTTAAAACATAAATATAACAAGAGCAAGCGAGTTTTTGAAGTTTTACCCGACTTTTTAATTAAAAAATATCTGAATTTATCAAAAGAGGCAATGGTATGATGTCCAATAGCTGCTTTGAGCGAAAATAAATGAGCTTGTTAGTAATAATAAAACAAAAAATCCCTAAAACATTGTTTTTAAATGTAATAGGGATTATCACAGTGGAGTCGGCGGGATTCGAACCCGCGTCCAAACAAGCGATTAAAAAGCTTTCTACAAGTTTAGTCTTCGATTAATTTTCGAATATATACTGACCGAAAACAGTCTATATACACCTTAGCATCTCAATTGAAAAACACAAGCGATGCTCTTGAGTTTCGATGTTGACTTTTATGGTGCCTCAATATAGATCGCCGTCAACAAGGGCTATCAAGAGACATCCAGCTTTCCGACCTGGTCGGAACTTGGCATTAACTTACTATAATTCGGTTAATTAAGCAGCTAGAGCGTAATTATTTTCGCCATTTAAATATGTGAAAAATGAGATTTACGAGCTGTAATTCAGCGCTCGACTTGCTTACCTTTTCATGCGTCCTGCTGTCAAAACCAGTCGACCCCATGAGTTTCAATGAACTTTGAGATGGTAAATTTACAAATATTAAGCCAAAGCTATTTCCAAAAGACGCTTTATTCAGCTAACCTTAAGCCTTATTTTTTTATCCCATGTCCTAAAAGCTAATATTTATTAAATTCCTTAGAGACTCTCGCTAGAATAAGTAATATATTTGCAGCGCTTAAAAAATGCTATGGGTTCTATTAAAAATATTGCCATCATCGCTCACGTCGATCACGGAAAAACAACACTAGTCGATAAAATACTCCATCATTGCAATTTATTTAGAACCAATGAGAGTACTGGCGATCTCATTCTTGATAACAATGATTTGGAAAGAGAAAGAGGAATTACCATACTTTCCAAAAATGTAGCAGTTCAATATAAAGGAATTAAAATCAATATTATTGATACTCCTGGTCACGCGGATTTTGGTGGTGAAGTTGAGCGTGTTCTCAATATGGCAGACGGGGTATTGCTTCTTGTTGATGCTTTTGAGGGTCCCATGCCTCAAACTCGTTTTGTATTAAAAAAAGCACTTGATCTAAAATTGAAACCCATAGTGGTTGTCAATAAAGTTGACAAGGAAAACTGTACACCTGAACAAGTTCATGAAGATGTTTTTGATTTGATGTTTGAATTAGGTGCAGAAGAATGGCAGCTAGATTTTCCTACAGTCTACGGCTCAGCCAAGAATAATTGGATGGCGGAGGATTGGAAGACGCCAAATGATTCAATAGAGCCTCTCCTTGATATGGTATTAGAACACGTTCCCAGTCCTGAAATTAAAGAGGGGAATACTCAAATGTTAATCACCTCTCTTGATTTTTCATCCTTTACGGGTAGGATTGCAATTGGTCGGTTACAAAGAGGACATTTGGATACTTCTATGAAGGTCAAATTAGTTAAAAGAGACGGATCCCAAAGTCCCTCCAAAATAAAAGAGTTGCATCTTTTTGATGGCTTAGGGAGAAAAAAAGTTGATCGAGTAGCTGCTGGGGATTTATGTGCTATTATTGGTCTAGACGGTTTTGAGATAGGGGATACCGTAGCTGATTTTGAAAATCCAGATGCCTTGCCCACCATAACCATAGACGAACCTACCATGAGTATGTTGTTTACCATTAACGACTCTCCTTTTTTTGGAAAAGAAGGTAAATTTGTAACCTCAAGGCATATTAGAGAACGTTTGGAGCGAGAGCTGGAGAAAAATCTTGCGATGCGTCTAGAAAACACTGACATCGCTGATAAATTTATTGTTTATGGTAGGGGAGTACTCCATCTTTCTGTATTGATTGAAACCATGCGAAGAGAAGGGTATGAATTGCAAATCGGTCAACCACAAGTGATCATTAAGGAAATTGACGGCCAAAAAATGGAGCCTATCGAAGAGTTGACTATCGACCTTCCTGAGGAGGTTTCAGGAAGAGCCATCGAGATGGTGACTCAACGAAAAGGAGAAATGCTCAGCATGAACCCAAAAGGTAGCCGCATGGTTTGCGATTTTAAGATACCGTCAAGGGGTATTATCGGTTTGCGAAATCAATTGCTTACCGCAACTGCTGGAGAGGCTATAATGAACCACCGATTTGTAGAATACAGTCCTTACAAAGGAGAAATTACAGGAAGAATAAACGGCTCTTTGATTTCTATGGAAAAAGGATCTGCCATCCCTTATTCCTTAGACAAACTTCAAGAACGAGGAAAATTCTTTGTCGCTCCAAACGAAGATATTTACACTGGGCAAGTAATTGGTGAAAATACTAGACAAGACGATTTGGTTGTCAATGTTACTAAAACTAAAAAGCTGTCCAATGTAAGGGCTGCAGGCTCTGACGACAAAGTGAAATTAGCCCCACCCATCAAATTCTCCTTAGAGGAAGCACTTGAATACATACAAAAAGATGAATATGTTGAGGTTACACCCTCTTCATTGAGACTTCGAAAAGTATTTTTAGACGAAAACGAAAGAAAACGTCAAAAGGTCTAAGTTTCTTTTTTTGCTATAACTTCCTGCAATTTACCTCCACTGCATTGGAGTATTTTTCCGGGAAACTTCACTATCATATTATAATCGTGAGTTGCCATGATAATGCTTATGCCACCCTTGTGAAGATCTTTAAAGAGAGACATGATTTCCTGGCTTGTTTCAGGGTCCAAATTACCTGTTGGTTCGTCGGCTATTATGAGTTCAGGATGATTTAGCAACGCACGGGCAATGGCAACTCGTTGCTGCTCACCGCCTGAAAGTTCAAAAGGAAATTTATGGAAGTCGGATCCCACTTTTACCATATCAAGTACTTCGTTGACACGAGTTTGTATTTTTTGTTTGTCATTCCAACCGGTTGCCTTTAAAACAAAAGCAAGGTTGTTATATACAGTTCGGTCATGCAATAGTTTAAAATCTTGAAAAACAACTCCCAATTTCCTCCTAAGAGAAGGAATATCTCGCTCCTTCAACTTTTCTAAATCATAGCCCACGATAGAGCCATTTCCACCCGATAATGACAAATCGCCATAGAGTACTTTGAGTAAGCTGCTTTTTCCGGTCCCAGTTTTCCCGATTAAAAAAATAAAATCACCAGAATTTACATTAAAATTAATGTCTGTTAAAACAACCTTATTTTCATTTTGAATTGTAGCATTTTGAAGAGAAACTACAGTCTTTAGCATTGAATATTTGATTTTAGTTAAAGGTATGTTTTTTGTAGAATTCGGTGATATTTTGTTAATAAAAATATACGTTTCAGCAGTTTTTATCGTTTAAAATGCGTATCGAAACGAGTACCTTTATACGGATGATTTTTCCTTCAAAAAAAAGTCGGATTTACTACTATGCAACATTTTTGTTTCCTCTTTTTTTATGGAGTCAACTCTATCATTCTCAGGGATCATATGACCTGGCAGCGCGCTATTTTGGTTTAGGGTATTTTCCAGCTTCATGGCAGGCAAGTGTATTTGCTAATGATGCCTATGTCTCAGCTGAAGAACAGCAGCAAAATCAATTTAATTTATTGTCCAATGCCCTTCGACTCAATTATTCAGCAGCGGAAAAAATGTTAATGCAGTTTAAAAGCGAGTATCCAAATGCTAAAGAATCAGCTATCATAGATTTTGATGTTGCGAATTATTATTTCAATAACGAGAAATACCGCTACGCCCTAAAATGGTTTTCTAGAGTTTCTGAAAGTCAAATACCAAAACTTGAGATCCCTGTTTATAATTTCAACAAAGGGTATACCCTCTTTTCCGCTAAGCGTTACAAACAGGCCAAACCGTATTTAGAAAAGGTAAAGAACGATAAAGAATACGAATCAGATGCTCACTATTACCTTGGTCATATAGCATATCAGTTGGATGATTACGATACAGCAGTATCTGAATTTAGCGATATTTCAGACCCTGATCAAAAAGAAAATTTAAACTATTTTCAAGCAGATATGAATTTCCGTTTGGGTCGTTTTAATCAGGCTATTGAATTAGGAAAAAAGGTACTTAACGATCCTGCTGTTGATATAGTCTCAGAGGCCTCAAAAATCATAGGAGAAAGCCATTTTAATCTGGGTGAATATGCTGCTGCCATACCCTACCTAGAAGCCTACAAAGGAAAAAAAGGTAAATGGAACAATATTGACTATTACCAACTGGGATTTGCTTATTACAAGACACAAACCTATGACAAAGCCTTGACTCAGTTTAATAAAATTGCCAGTGGGAATAATGCCTTAGCACAAAATGCCTATTATTATTTGGCTGATTGTTATCTCAGGATGAATAACAAGACAGCAGCTCAAAATGCTTTTAAAAGAGCTTCAGAAATGAATTTTGACCCTGAGGTTAAAGAAGATGCTTTTTTAAATTATGCTAAGTTGAGTTATGAGATTGGAAATCCTTATGAAACTCCCCCGCAAGTATTAATTAATTTCTTGGATGCTTATCCCAAACACCAACAGTCAGAATTGATAAGAGAACTCTTGGTAAGCTCCTATACTAAAGAAGGCAATTATCTGGAGGCAATTAAAATTTTAGATGAAAAAAGCGGCTATAAAGATAAAGAAACACTCGAGCAAGTGATTTTGCTTCAATCAATCGTAGAATTTAATAACGCTAAATACGGTGAATCGAGTAACTTATTAAAGCGAGTTTTAAAAATAAATGAAAATGAGTTTGTTGAGGCCTTTGCACTTTATTGGCTAGGACGTTCTGAGTATGAAAGAAATCAGTTCGACAGTTCTTTGGAGTATTTTAAAAAATTTAAAAAACATCCAAAGCGAAAGCTGGTAGATTCCTACAAAAGAATTGACTACGACATTGGGTACGTATACTTTAAATTGGGAGAGTATCCTTTTGCCTTGACTGCTTTCGAAGAATTTGACTCTGAAAACAGCACCTTTGATCCCAGTTTTCAGAGAGATACTTTTTTAAGAATGGGAGATTGTTCATTTGCCATGAGAAAGTATTGGCCAGCAATGGAATATTACAATAAAGCGGTTGCACTAAATGAATCAAAAGGAGCATATCCCAACTTTCAAAAAGCAATGAGCTATGGTTTTGTTGATCGAAATCCAAAAAAAATTGAGACCCTATTGATGCTTCAGCGCCAATACCCCAAAGACCCCCTTTTAGATGATACTTTGTTCGAACTGGCTTCTGCTTTCAGTAGGGAAGGGAATTTCAACAATGCAATCGCTACTTATGATCGCTTACTCAATGAATTTAATACTAGTCCTTATTTAGCTCAGACTGCCTTAAATAAAGGCTTGATTTTGTATAATACCGAGCGCTATGCCCAAGCCCAAAAAGTCCTTGAAGAGGTGGCTGTAAAATACAAACGCTATGCAGTAGCACAACAGGCCGTAAGAACGCTCCGAGAACTTGCGGTAGATCAGGGGGCAGTTCGTGAATTTACCCAGTGGGTAAGATCTCACGGCTTGACAACTTTTACAGATAACGAATTAGAAAAAACAGCTTTTGAAGCTGCAGAAAAACGTTTTTTAGAGGGAAATGTTAATGCTGGAGAAAGTTTGCTGTCTGAATATTTGGAGAATTATCCGCAGGGAACCTATTACCTGACAGCAACCTACTATTTAGCAGAACTCTATTTTAAAAAGCAAGACCTGGAAAATGCTCAATTGGCCTATGAGGAGCTCGCTCAGGGTGTTATTACAAATTACAGTGAAAAAGCTCTCGTTCGTCTTGTTAGTTTGCTAAAAAATAAATCAGAGTTAGTGCGGTCGATTCCATATCTAGAAAAACTTGATTCAATTGCATCATTTAAGGAAAATAAGCGATTTGCTCTTTTGAATTTAATGCAAGCCCATTATTTAGAAGAAGCCTACCTTAAAACATTGTCTTTAACAGAACGAGTTCTGAAGTTGCCCGACTTAGAGTCGAGTTTAAAATGGGACGCATTAACCTTAAAAGCTAAATCGGCATTGGCGATTAAAGATACTTTGACCGCTGCTGCTACTTTTAAAATGTTAGAGACCGCTCCTGAGCCCAATATTATTGCTGAAGCTCTTTATTTCAGAGCATATCAATTATATGTTGATAAACAATTTGAAGTCTCTAATACAGTAATAGGTAAAATTGCACAATTGGGATCTGCCAGTGGGATTTGGAATGTAAAGGCTCTACTGCTCTTAGCTAAAAATTACTATGCATTAGAAGACAGTTTTCAGGCTGTATTCGTGCTTGAATCAGTAATTGAAAATTTTGATACGTATCCTAACCAAATTGAAGAAGCCGAAAGTCTATTAGAGCTTTATGCAGTAAACGAAAAATCAGAAGCTGATGAAAATTAATAACTTTTTCGTTTATACTGTACTACTCATCTGGTTTAGCCCTAGTTTTATGTTTGCTCAAGATGAAGCAGATGAAGGTCTTTCAACCCAAGAGGTGCTCGTTGTAAAATCTTACACCCCTAGCTTATCTGATGCTTTTAAGATAACTGAAGGTCCAAAAATTCCTGATAGCTTAAAGGCAAAAAATAAAGCACTGACGTATAAAATTATGCCAGTAGATGTAGTTTCCACCTTTGAACCTAATAAAGCCTCTCCTTTAAAATTAAAAAAACGTTTTTCTTCAACACCTTTTAATACATTTTTTAGTGGAGGCTTCGGCTTTATGAGTCAGCTTTACCTCAATATTTCAAGTGTCATAGAGCTTGATCGAAGACAGCGTTTTGGTCTGAATGTCTATCGAGATGGATTTGGCAGTGATGTAGGAAATTCGCTGTTAAAAAGCTCACAGAGTTTTAGTCAGTTTGGAACACATCACAACTTGAGAAGCAACAATTACAATGTCAATACTCAACTGCAATTTACGGCTCAGAAAAACAATTATTACGGGCTGTACGATCACAATTGGGACAATTTCCTCATTGAATCTATAACGCCGGAAGTAAAAAGGAATTATTTTAAGTTTAGAACCTACTGGGATTGGTTTGATTCTTTTTTAAGGAGTTTGTCTTTTCAGGCCAACATTACTTCTGATAATTTTACAACTTCCGAGCAACAACTACATATCAAAGCAGATTTTACGACACCCTTTTCTGGAGGTAAATTTCAAGCGAATACAGAAATTCAAGGGCAAAATAGTTTGTTTAGCCAGCCTTTTTTTGAAAATCAAACCCAAGAATTTACTCAGGGAATAGGGAAAGTGGGCTTGGAGTGGCTGTACAATGAGAATGATTTAAAACTTAAAATTGGAGTAGGCGTGGCCTATTTTGAAGGTGATGAAAGTTTGAGTTCAAAACTAAATTATTATCCAGAAATTGAGATTTTTTATCAAAAGAAAGGAAATTCAATAGCGCCCTATCTTACAGCCAGTGGGGGAGTTAGATTGAATAGTTATCGTGAGACTGTGTTTCTCAATCCTTACATAGCCCCAATTACCGACTTGAAACCAACACTGAATAAGTATAATGCAGCTTTAGGAATTCGTTCTAGCGTATCTTCTGTCTTAAACTTTAACTTTGGACTATTGTATGACCAGGTTGAAAACTATCAATTTTACCAGCGTTTGCCTTTAAATATAAAAGTAAGTAATGATGCATACAGGCTCTCAAATGCATTTGAGAATAACTATGCCAATGTCGATTTGTATGGGGTCAAAGCTCAAATAAGGATTGATTTGACAAAAAATAATTTTGTTCATTTCGAAACTGTTTACCGCTATTTCGAACTTACTGATGATCAAGTATTGTTTAATATTCCAGCTTTGCAGATGAATTGGAAAAGTCAATTTAAATTTAAAGATATTTTAACTTTGGCTGTTAACGGTGAAGTCTTGGGTAACAGAACTGCTTTAGAACACATCGTTTTACAAAACCAAGCAAATCAAAGTATTTATTCTGAGGAAATTAGTTTACCCTTATTTTTAAGGTCAACAGCACATCTCACTCTAAAGCTCAATGAACAATTCGACGCTTTCATCAAAGGGAGATTCTCCAATAGCGACATCCACGGTCAATGGGGTTATTTTCAAGAACCGTCTTTTATACTGCTTGGAGGAATAACGTATAAATTTGATTTTCAATACTAATGTATCCCAATTAAATCGTAAAAAAGTATTTTAAATGAAATCATTGATTTTCATTACATTTGCCCAGTTTAAATTTAATCATCCAAGTCACATAATCAATATGAAAATAAAAAGACTTTATGTTGCATTCGGCCTAACAGTCGGTATACTGTTTTCTTCTTGTCAGAGTAAAATGGATTTAATAGTTCATAATGCTAATGTCTACACTATGGGGGAGAGCAAGTCTAAAGCCTCTGCATTTGTAGTCAACGAAGGTAAATTTGTTGATGTAGGCGGTAAAGAGCTCTTAGAGCGATACACCGCGAAAAAAGTACTTGATTTACAGGAGTTGCCCGTTTATCCAGGGTTTATTGATTCTCATTGCCATTTTTTAAGTCTTGGTTTGAGTTTGAATAAGGTTGATTTGGTCGGAACGAAGAGTTTTGAGGAAGTTTTAGATCGCGTTAAACGTTATGCGACAAACAAGGAACTAATGGCAATCACTGGTCGTGGATGGGATCAAAATGATTGGGCAGTCAAAAAGCTTCCAAACAAGGAGGAATTAGACGTCCTGTTTCCAGATACTCCTGTCGCATTGAGACGAATTGATGGTCACGCATTGTTGGTGAATCAAAAAGCCTTAGAACTCGCTGGAATTACTTTAGAATCTGAAGTAGCAGGAGGTCAAATTTTAAAGGAAAATGGAAAATTAACAGGTGTTCTTATTGATGCACCTATGGAAATGGTGACTAATATTCTTCCTAAACCAAGTGTTGAAGAGAAAATTAAAGCACTTCAGGATGCAGAAGAAATTGGTTTTGCTTACGGCTTAACGACAGTCTCCGTTGCAGGTTTAGACAAGGATGATATTTTTTTAATTGACAGCCTTCACAAAACTGGAGCGCTCACCATGAGAATTTATGGCATGATTTCTAATTCCCAAGAAAACATGGATTATTTTCTTAAAGAAGGGCCTTATAAAACCGATAAACTTAACATTCGCTCATTTAAAGTTTATGCAGATGGAGCTCTCGGTTCAAGAGGTGCTGCACTTAAAAATTCATATAGCGATCTAGGCAATCATATCGGTGCTTTTATCACTTCCAAGGATTCACTAGAGGTTTTAGCATACAGGTTAGCAGCTTCTCCTTTTCAAATGAATACCCATGCTATAGGTGATGCAGCAAATCAAGTAGTACTCGAGGCTTACAATAAAGCTTTGGTGTTTTCTGACGATCCAAGATGGCGCGTTGAGCACGCCCAGATTATCGATACCAACGACATCAAGTTATTTAATAGAAAAATCATTCCATCGGTGCAACCTACCCATGCCACTAGCGATATGTATTGGTCAGAAGATCGTTTAGGCGAAGATCGTCTGTATGGTGCTTATGCCAATAAAGCGCTACTCGAACAATCGGGTAGAATAGCTTTAGGTACTGACTTTCCTGTGGAAGATGTGAATCCTTTTAAAACATTTTATGCTGCAGTAGTCCGTAAAGACAGTGAGGCTTTTCCAGAAGAAGGGTATCTCCCAGAAAATAAATTATCCGAGATTGAAGCTCTAAAAGGGATGACTATCTGGGGAGCTTATGCAAACTTTGAAGACAAAGAAAAAGGTTCAATTGAAGCTGGTAAAGTAGCAGACTTTATTATACTGGACCGAGATATTATAAAAGTGAATGAAAAACGTATCCTTAAGACTCGTGTCGTTGCCACTTTAGTGGACGGAAAAATCGTTTATAGCAATAGAATTAACTAGGCTGTCGCTTATTTTTTTTCATTTAAACTAAAGTTTCTTACTCTAAAGTTTATAAATAAGCTTAAATGAGCTTTTTAAGTTTATTTTTTTAACTAATAATCTATATTGCTATTAATATATTTCTCCATAGCGTATTTTTGATAAAAAAATATTATGTGTGGCATTGTATGTGCTTTTGATCTAAAGCAATCTTCTGAGAAATTAAGACAAGAACTATTAGAAATGTCCAAAAACCTTCGTCATCGAGGACCAGATTGGAGTGGGATTTACAGTTCTAGTCAAGCGATCATGGTCCACGAACGCTTGGCCATAGTGGATCCTACCTCAGGGAAACAACCCTTGATTAGCCCATCAGGTGATTTAGTCTTAGCAGCTAATGGAGAAATATACAACCATCGCGAGTTAAGAGCTCCTTATGAGTCTTCATATCAATTTAAAACCCAATCAGATTGTGAAGTAATTTTAGCTCTTTATGAAAATGAAGGGCCTTCTTTTGTTGAAAAATTAAACGGAATTTTTGCATTTGCAATTTTTGATGAATCTAAGAATGAATTTTTTATTGCCCGTGATCATATGGGAATTATCCCGCTTTACATGGGATGGGATGGCGACGGAACATTTTATATTGCATCTGAATTAAAAGCTTTGGAGGGAGTTTGTTCCAAAATTGAATTGTTTCCTCCAGGACATTATTTTCACAGTTGTGACAGTGAGCCCACAGCCTGGTATAACCCCGATTGGAAAGCGTTTGACAATGTAAAAAACAATATGACCTCGATTGAGGATCTTCACGATGCCTTGTCAGATGCTGTGCACAGGCAATTGATGAGTGATGTTCCCTATGGTGTCTTGCTCTCTGGTGGTTTGGATTCTTCCATCACTTCAGCTCTTGCAAAAAAATATGCAGCGCATCGTGTAGAGACTGACGACCAGCAAGCAGCTTGGTGGCCCCAATTGCATTCCTTTTCTGTTGGACTTGAAGGTTCGCCCGATTTGGCTGCTGCTCAAGAGGTTGCAAAACACATAGGTACGATTCATCACGAAATTAAATTTACAATTCAAGAAGGCTTAGACGCTATACGAGAGGTAATTTATCATCTAGAAACTTATGATATCACCACTATAAGAGCCTCTACGCCGATGTATTTGATGGCAAGAGCGATTAAAGCACTCGGCATTAAAATGGTGCTTTCTGGCGAAGGAGCCGATGAGCTATTTGGTGGATATCTTTACTTTCATAAAGCTCCAAACGAAAAAGAATTTCACGAAGAAACAGTACGAAAACTAGAAAAACTTCATCAATACGATTGTTTACGTGCCAATAAGTCATTAGCCGCTTGGGGTATTGAAGGAAGAGTTCCCTTTTTGGATAAAGAATTTATTGAAGTTGCAATGCGACTAAACCCCAAAGATAAAATGATTACTCCTGATCGAATGGAAAAATGGGTGTTGCGAAAGGCTTTTGAAAATTACCTACCCGATAGTGTAGCTTGGAGACAAAAAGAACAGTTTTCCGATGGTGTGGGTTACAGTTGGATTGACACACTAAAAGAATTGGTCGAAAACGAAGTAAATGACGAACAAATTGAAAATGCTCATTATCGTTTTCCTGTTCAAACTCCGCAGAACAAAGAGGAGTTTTATTACCGCACAATTTTTGAATCGCATTTTCCTAGTGAAGCTGCTGCATTAAGTGTTCCCTCAGTGCCTTCTGTAGCTTGTAGCACCCCTGTTGCCTTAGCTTGGGATGCTGCTTTTCAGAACCAAAATGATCCCAGTGGACGTGCTGTTGCAAGGGTGCACGAGCAAGGGTATGAGGACTAATTTATAAGCGAACTTTTTTACCGATAAAGAGGCCAATTTTTACACACTTTTTGTTGATAACTTCGCTATATCTACAAGGCTTTAGGGACGATTTGCCACCTCTTATAATTATATTTGTTTATAGGTCTTTTTAGGCGTTAACTTAAACAATTATGAGTGAAGAAAACCAGAATAAAAATTACTCTGCAGATAGTATTCAGGCACTGGAAGGAATGGAGCATGTTCGTATGCGTCCTTCCATGTATATCGGCGATGTAGGAGTACGAGGATTACATCATTTAGTCTACGAGGTTGTAGATAATTCCATTGATGAAGCATTAGCAGGTCACTGTGATGAAATCTCAGTTATTATTAATGAAGATAACTCAATCACGACTCACGATAACGGTCGTGGAATTCCAGTCGACATTCATAAAAAAGAAGGGGTATCAGCCCTTGAAGTGGTGATGACCAAAATAGGAGCAGGAGGGAAATTTGATAAAGATTCGTATAAGGTTTCAGGAGGACTTCACGGAGTAGGTGTTTCTTGTGTTAATGCATTATCCGAAAGTTTAACCGCCACTGTATATCGCGATGGGAAAATTTGGGAACAGCAATACGAAAGAGGGAAAACACTCTCTCCAGTAAAAGAGATTGGAACAACAGACAAAAAAGGAACAGTAGTTACGTTTAAGCCTGATCCACAAATCTTTACTCAAACGCTTGAATATAATTACGAGACTTTATCGCTTCGTATGCGTGAATTAGCCTATTTAAACAAAGGGATCAAAATTTCAATAGTTGATAAACGTCAAAAAGACGAAAAAGGTGATTATGTCAGTGAAGAGTTTTTATCAAAAGAAGGTCTAAAAGAGTTTATTCGTTTTTTAGATGAAACTAGAGAATCCATCATCGGTGATGTAATCTCTATGGAAGGGGAAAAGAATGGGACCCCTGTTGAAGTAGCTATGACTTACAATACTTCCTTTTCAGAAAATCTTCATTCTTATGTCAATAATATCAATACACACGAAGGAGGTACTCACCTTTCTGGTTTTCGGAGAGGTTTGACTACTACCTTAAAGAAGTATGCAGACAGCTCGGGCTTATTGGATAAATTGAAATTTGAAATAGCGGGTGATGATTTTAGAGAAGGCTTGACAGCAATTATTTCAGTTAAGGTTGGAGAACCTCAGTTTGAAGGCCAGACAAAAACAAAATTGGGTAATAGAGAGGTAACTTCTGCTGTTTCTCAAGCCGTTTCAGAAATGTTGGAAAATTATCTTGAGGAAAATCCAAATGATGCAAAAACCATTGTTCAGAAGGTGATCTTAGCAGCTCAGGCTAGACACGCTGCTCGAAAAGCTCGTGAGATGGTTCAGCGAAAAACAGTTATGAGCGGGGGAGGACTTCCAGGGAAGTTGTCTGACTGCTCAGAACAAGATCCAGCACTCTGTGAAGTGTTTCTGGTTGAGGGAGATTCTGCAGGGGGTACTGCCAAACAAGGTCGTGATAGAAATTTTCAAGCTATTCTTCCTTTAAGAGGTAAGATTTTAAATGTTGAGAAGGCAATGCAACACAAAGTTTTTGAAAATGAAGAAATCCGTAACATCTACACCGCTTTAGGAGTTACCATAGGAACAGAAGAAGACAGTAAAGCCTTAAACCTTGAAAAGTTAAGATATCACAAAATAGTCATTATGTGTGATGCTGATGTTGATGGAAGTCATATCTCCACTTTAATACTTACTTTTTTCTTTCGCTATATGAAAGAGCTGATAGAAGCCGGTTATATTTACATTGCTACTCCCCCTTTGTATCTTGTCAAAAAAGGGCAAAAAAAGAGTTATGCTTGGAACGATGACCAGCGCGATCGCTTAATGCAAGATTATGGCTCAGGATCTTCAGTACAACGCTACAAAGGTTTAGGTGAAATGAACGCAGAGCAATTGTGGGATACAACGATGAATCCAGACGAACGGACCTTACGAAAAGTGACCATAGACAATGGGGGAGAAGCCGATCGGATTTTTTCAATGCTTATGGGAGACGAAGTTCCACCGAGAAGAGAGTTTATAGAAAAAAATGCCATTTACGCTAATATAGACGTATAAGTATAGAAATAGTTTAACATTAGAAAATTTAATTAAAAGTAAATTAATGAAAGTAACAATAGTAGGGGCTGGAAATGTAGGTGCCTCTTGTGCGGAGTATATCGCCCAGAAACGAATAGCTAGCAAAGTAGTCTTATTAGACATCAAAGAAGGGGTTGCTGAAGGAAAAGCTCTCGATCTTTCTCAAACAGCAACTACTCTTGGTTTTAATACCTCAATCACAGGAGTGACAAATGACTATTCAGCTACTTCTGGAAGTGATGTAGTTGTGATTACTTCTGGGGTGCCACGTAAACCAGGAATGACTCGGGAGGAACTGATCGGAATCAATGCAGGAATTGTACAAGCGGTATCTTCCAGTATCTTAGAGCATTCCTCTGACACCATCATAGTCGTGGTTTCTAACCCTATGGATACCATGACCTATTTGGCATTACAGTCAACCGGTTTACCAAAAAATCGAATTATTGGAATGGGTGGGGCTTTAGACAGTTCTCGATTTAAGACCTATTTATCTAAAGCGTTGGACAAACCAGCAAATGACATTCAAGGAATGGTAATTGGGGGTCACGGTGATACTACTATGATACCCTTAACTCGTTTGGCTAGTTACAATGGGGCGCCTGTTTCACAATATTTAGATGAAACTACATTAGAAAAAGTAGCTGCAGACACTATGGTTGGAGGAGCTACACTTACCAAATTATTAGGAACATCAGCTTGGTATGCTCCAGGAGCTTCAGTGGCTTATTTGGTAGACAGTATTTTGGGTGATCAAAAGCGTATGATTCCATGTTCAGTTTTGTTAGAAGGAGAATATGGTTTGGAAGATATTTGTATTGGAGTCCCATGCATCATTGGAGAGAATGGTATAGAGGCAATAGTTGATGTCAAACTAAACGAGCAAGAAAAGCAGCAATTAAGTGACAGTGCTGACAAAGTACGAGCAATGAATGCTGCGCTTAAAGATGTTCTCTAAAACACAAACCTTAAGGAGTATCAATATTCCGCTCTAGAGTTGTCAATTCTTAGCTTTAATCCTATATTTGCTCGCCTTAATTGAGCTTAAATTTTATTGAAATGCAAAATAATTCATTAATAAGGGTTTTTGGAATCTTATTTGCCCTAGTAAGTATCTATCAACTCTCTTTCACTTTCATCAGCAGTGGCGTTGAAACAGAAGCTGAAAACTATGCTATCCAAACGACTTCTGAGGATGTCCCAGACTACCTAGAGGTTAGAGACCAAAAAGCTGCAGCTTACTTAGATTCTATTGGAAACAACAGTCTTTTCGGCTTTACAACTTATAATGACGCCAAAGCAAAAGAATTAAACAAAGGACTAGACCTTAAAGGAGGAATCAATGTGATTCTCCAAATTTCTATCCGTGACATCCTTAAAGGACTGGCTGAGAATACGAGAAATGTAGTTTTCAATAAAGCCTTGGATGAAGCTAATACGCTTCAGAAGTCGTCAGACGATCCCTATGTGGAATCCTTCTTTGAGGCTTTTGACGCAGTAAAAAGTGGTGAAAAGCTTTCTTCTCCTGATATTTTTGGTAACCGAACTTTAAGTGATGAAATTAATTTTGAAATGTCTGATGCTGAAACTCAGGCTGTCATAAGAAGAAAAATTGACGAATCTATAGTATCAGCATTTGAGGTACTTAGAAAACGTATTGATAAATTTGGAGTAACGCAGCCCAATATTCAACGTTTAGGAACTTCTGGTCGGATATTAGTCGAACTCCCAGGAGCAAAAGACGTAGATCGTGTAAAAAACCTTCTTCAAAGTACCGCTCAGCTTGAATTTTGGGAAACATTTAAAAACGATGAACTTATCGGTTTTTTAATTGAGGCAAATCAACTGGTAAGCAGCCAAAAAGAGCAAACAACTACTGAAGAGCTAGAGGAAAAAGACACTGCGTCAGAAATCGATGAACTCTTAGCCGATGTAGCATCTACAGATTCGATAGCACCATCTACATCAAATTTGATTTTAGATAAAATTGTAGGTCAGGGATATCAAGGTGGGCCAATTCTTGCTCAGTTTGCCGCTCGAGACGGTGACGAAATTTTAGGCTATTTAAACCAACCTGATGTTCGTCGTTTGTTACCTGCTGAATATCGTTACGTACGGTTTGCTATTGGCAAACCTGATGCAGATAGTGATGTGATAGAATTATATGCCTTAAAATCAAATAGAGAGAACAGAGCCCCTCTAAGTGGAGGAGTAGTAGTTGATGCGATTCAGACTTTTGATCAATTGGGTAATCCGGCTGTCTCGATGCAAATGGATTCCAGAGGTGCTCGCATATGGGAAAACATGACTGGAAAAGCCTTTAAAGAAGCTAGTAATATTGCAATCGTTTTAGATGATATCGTGTATTCTGCCCCTGGTGTTTCAAGCGGAGCTATAGCAGGAGGGCGTTCAGAGATTACAGGTGACTTTTCTTTAAATGAAGCCATTGATTTAGCAAATGTATTACGTGCGGGTAAATTACCTGCCTCCGCAGAAATCATTCAGTCAGAAATCGTAGGTCCATCTCTTGGTCAAGAAGCAATTGAATCTGGAATTTATTCCTTTGTTATTGCTTTGATTTTTGTACTGCTTTGGATGGTATTTTATTACGGGAGCTCAGGAGTCTTCGCAGATATCGCATTATTACTCAATATCCTACTAATCTTTGGGATTTTGGCAGGTCTAGGAGCTGTACTTACGCTTCCTGGTATTGCAGGTATTGTTCTTACTATCGGTATTTCGGTTGATGCTAACGTACTTATTTTTGAACGCGTACGGGAAGAGTTAAGAAAAGGAAAAGGCATTCGAAAAGCAATAGCAGATGGATTCAATAATGCCCTATCTTCAATTCTTGATGCCAATATTACTACAGGACTAACTGCTCTCATACTATTTATTTTTGGAACAGGGCCAATTAAAGGTTTTGCAACCACCCTTCTAATCGGTATCGGTACTTCACTCTTTACTGCGATTTTCATTACTAGAATTTTTGTGGATTCGCGTAATGAAAAAGGAAAGTCTGTTTCCTTCTCTACCAAGGCAACTAAGGGCTTGCTCTCTGAGATCAGTATTTCGTTCTTACAGCGTCGTAAAATTGCCTATATCGTTTCCTCCGTATTGATTTTGATCAGTCTGGCATCCTTGACTTTCCAAGGATTAAACCAAGGAGTAGACTTTGTTGGTGGACGCTCCTACACAGTACGCTTTGAGAATGCTGTAAATCCTACGGAAATCAGCAGTGTATTGAATAACGAATTTGGAAGTGCTGAAGTCAAAACTTTTGGCGAAGAAAATCAGCTTAAGATAACCACTAAATATAAGGTTGATGTTGAAGGTGTGGCCGTAGACGAAGAAATCCACGACAAGCTCTTTACCTCTTTACAGCCTTATCTGCCAGATGGAACTACTTACGTGAGTTTTGTTAAAGGAAGCTCTGAAAAGACGATTGGGATTATGTCTTCCATTAAGGTTGGGCCCACCATAGCTGATGATATTAAAAATAATTCGTTTTTAGCAGTCATCGGCTCATTGATCGTAGTTTTCCTCTATATATTGTTACGTTTCCAAAAGTGGCAGTTTTCATTAGGTGCAGTTGCAGCTGTTTTCCACGATGTATTGATTGTGTTGGGAATCTTTTCCATCACCTATACGTTTATGCCTTTTAGCATGGAAATCAACCAGGCCTTTATAGCTGCTATACTTACTGTAATTGGTTATTCATTAAATGATACTGTAGTTGTATTTGACCGCATCCGTGAATATTTGAATGAGCATACCAAATGGGAGTTTAACAGTACTGTAAATGCTGCGTTAAATAGTACCTTAAGCAGAACTTTAAATACTTCTTTAACCACTCTTATTGTTTTATTAGCCATCTTTATCTTTGGTGGTGAATCAATACGAGGATTTATGTTTGCACTAATAGTAGGGGTCATCGTAGGGACTTATTCTTCTGTATTTATTGCAACCCCAGTAATGTATGACACGCAAAAAAAGGATACACTGCTAGAAGAAAAAAAATAGCAGCTTTTTATTTAATAACCATTCTTGATGGCATTTTTAATGTGTCCCAAATGATGTTCGCCATGCCAGGCGTATATCATCAATGTAGCATCTAAAGGATATTCCTTGTTCCGTTCAGGATGTAAATAAGAACGTTTGAAATCATCAGGACTAAGATTTTTTAAAAAAAGTACCCAGCGATAGTGTAAAGCCTTAATCAATTTGAGGCTGTAATCAATTTCATGATTTGAGGCGTCTGGTAAATCAGCCCACCTGACCTCTTCATAATCCTTAATTGCTGGTTTGTCTTCCAAAAGGGCGTGTTTAAAGCGAAGATAGGAGTGCATGTGGCTATCTGCCAAATGATGGACTACTTGAGCGATGGTCCATCCCTCTGGGCGATATCGGTGTAATAAAACAGGGGTTGCAAGGGGTATAACAAGTTCATTAAGTTCTGCTGGGAAGTTTTTAATTTTTACTATAGCTTCGTTTAAAACTTCAACTGTACGCGGTGCTTCCCAGTCAAAATTTCCTATCGGATAGCGGAGTTTTTCCATGGTTTTTTGATTCATCGATTATTGTATTTAATTTTCATCCCTTTTTGAATTCCAATTTGTTCACTTAATACACCATTGATTTCAAAAACGTATTTAGCAGGAAGCTGAGAGGAGATCGAAGCATTGTCATATGGTTTGGTCTTGCTGTAAACATGAACAACCTCATAATCTTCATCAATAAAGATAAGGTCCAAAGGAATTAAAGTATTTTTCGTGTAAAATCCCCTCAGTTCGCTATTTTCAAAAACAAAAAGCATTCCATGTTGTTCTTTTAGACTATCGCGGTACATCGGTCCAGTTTGTCTTTCGTAAGGGCCTGTCTGCAATTTCGATTTTAAACTCAGCTAGTGTTTTATTCTCATCATTTAGTATAGCTAAATTTCCTTATTTTTTAATAAAACCTTTTGTTCGCGGACTTGCTTGGAAGTGACTGTTGACACTGGTTGAAAAATAAACCAATCAGAACTAGAGAAAGTATCCGAGACTGGGGGGGTCATGGGGATGCAACTTTATTTTTTCTTAGGATCAGAAACAAACCTAAAATCACAAGAGGAATACTAAGCCACTGCCCAGTTGAGAAGAAGGGCATAAGCTCTTCAAAGCCGCCTTGACTTTCTTTGATAAATTCAATTAAAAATCTGATGCTGAACATACCTGCAAAAAAAAGGCCTATCATATACCCTTGTTTGTCTTTTCTAGGAGAATTGTATGCAGCTCTTAGAATAAAAAACAAAATAAGATAACAAACTGCCTCGTAAAGCTGGGCAGGATGCCTAGGTAAAGTTTCTCGATTGTTTAAAAAGACTACACCAAAGTTAGTTCCTGTGTATTTTCCAACAATTTCCGAATTAAAAAAGTTCCCTACACGAACAAAGCTTGCACCAAGTGCAACGGGTATAGTAACTCGATCTAACACCCAAAGAAGTGGTCGTTCCTTAAATTTACGTTTGTATAAATAAAGCCCTATTAAAGAGCCAATCACTGCACCGTGACTAGCGAGGCCTCTAAAGCCGGTAAACGTATAGCCATTAGGAGTTTCTCTAATTGGTAAAAGAATTTCAACCAGATGGTCCTGGTAGTAATCCCAACTGTAAAAAAAGACGTCCCCTAAGCGAGCGCCAAGTAGGATTGAAACCACCATATAGACAAATAAGGATTCGAGATAATCGATTGGAATATTTTCCTTTTCAAATATTTTTTTCATTAAAAAATATCCAAGTCCAAACGCAATTACAAACATCAAACTGTAATAGTGAACTCCAAAAGAGCCTATTTTAAAAAGGGTTTCACTGGGAGCCCAGTCTATTTTTGCTAGAAACATACGATTCATTAAATACGCAGTAAATGTAACTAAAAACAAATCAAAACGAAATTAATCTTTAAGGAATAGGATCGTATCCAGAACCTCCCCAGGGGTGGCACTTTGAAATTCTTTTTACCGCAAGCCAGCCTCCTTTAAAAAGGCCGTATTTATTCAAAGCTTCTTTTGCATATTGAGAGCAGGTTGGCTGGTATCTGCAGCTTGGTGGGAGTAAAGGAGAAATCAGTAACTGATACCCCTTTATTAAAAGCACTAAAGGGTAGATCACTATTTTTTTCAAGAGATAAATTATTAGTTAATCTTAAAGGTAGATCCCTCGGCTGTATCGTTAATTTGAATTTTAATTTTTTGAAGACGGTTACGAATTAAATCAGAAGTTTCAAAGTCCTTATTTGCTCTGGCTTTATCTCTAAGTTTAATCAGTAGTTCTAGCGTCTCTTCCAGCTGACTTACGTCTGAATTCTTTTCACTTTTTTCAGGGGTTTGTAATCCTAAAACCTCGTAAAAAAATGATTTAATAGCTTTTGATAAGCTGGCTAAATCTTCAGCACTTATTTGGTGCAGACCATTAGAAACTGCATTGATGTATTTGACGGCGTCAAACAGATGAGCAATTAAAACAGGGCTATTAAAATCGTCATTCATAGCTGTATAGCAGTTTTGAGTCCACGATTCCAATTCAAACCCACTAGAGTTTTCACTAACCTCCAAGCTATCCAACTTTTGAAGTGCATCAACCAAACGGTGAAACCCTTTTTCAGAGGCCTCTAAAGCGCTCTCGCTTAAGTCTACAATGCTTCTGTAATGAGCTTGCATCATAAAAAAGCGAACAACCATAGGGGAGAATGGCTTATTAAAAATGCTATTTTCTCCGCTAAACATCTCGTTTGGGAGTATATTGTTACCTGTTGATTTTGCCATTTTTTTCCCTTTAAGGGTTAGCATATTGGCATGAATCCAATAATTTACAGGCGATTTTTTGTATACTGATTCTGCTTGAGCGATCTCACATTCGTGATGAGGGAATTTCAAATCCATACCGCCACCGTGAATGTCAAACTGCGTTCCAAGATATTTGGTACTCATTGCAGTACATTCGAGGTGCCATCCAGGAAAACCATCACTCCAGGGGGAGGGCCAGCGCATGATGTGTTGAGGCTCTGCTTTTTTCCACAAAGCAAAATCTTGAGGATTTTTTTTGTCAGATTGCCCATCAAGAGCACGAGAATTGTGAATTAATTCCTCGATGTTTCTGCCGCTTAATTTACCGTATGGGATGTCTTTGTTGAAGCGAAGTACATCAAAATAAACTGATCCATTAACTTCATAGGCATAGCCTTCATCCATTATTTTTTTGATCAATTCAATCTGCTCTACAATATGACCAGTAGCAGTAGGTTCTATACTGGGAGGCAAAGTATTGAATTGCTTCATAGTATCTCTAAAATCTACAGTATACCGCTGAACAACTTCCATAGGCTCTATGGATTCCAAGCGGGCTTTTTTTGCAATTCGATCTTCTCCTTCGTCAGCATCATTTTCTAAATGACCTGCATCAGTAATATTGCGGACATAGCGTACTTTATAGCCTAGATGCTGGAGGTATCTAAAGATTAAATCAAAAGAAATAAAAGTCCTACAGTTACCTAAATGGACATTGCTGTATACAGTGGGACCACAAACATACATTCCCACATGATCGGGTAAAAGGGGCTTAAAAGATTCTTTTTTTCCACTTAGTGAATTGTAAACAGCTAACGCTTGCTCCATCAGAATTTGGTATCTAATTGGATATAATCTAAAAATTCTCGCTTTTTGTCCTCTGACTTAAATTCACCACCGAATTCACTCGTCACTGTACTGCTTGCTACATCACTAATTCCTCTGGAATTAACACACAAATGCTTAGCATCGACAACACAGGCCACGTCTTTAGTACCTAAAGTGGATTGCAGCTCTTGGACAATTTGAAGGGTTAGTCGCTCTTGAACCTGAGGTCTTGTAGCGTAATATTCCACTATACGATTCATCTTAGAGAGTCCTACTACCGTACCATTTGAGATATAAGCTACATGGGCTTTCCCAACGATTGGTAATAAATGGTGTTCGCAAGTGGAGTATAAGGTAATGTTTTTTTCTACCAACATTTCACCGTATTTGTAGGAGTTTTTAAAGGTGGAGGCCACTGGTTTTTTATCGGGATGAAGACCACCAAAAATTTCATTTACATACATTTTTGCAACGCGAAGTGGAGTTCCTTTTAAACTATCATCCGTCAAGTCCATTCCCAAAGTGTCTAAAATAGCTTCAAAGTGTTTTTGAATCAGGAGAATTTTCTCTGAGTCAGTTATTTTGAAAGCATCTGCTTTTAAAGGTGTAATTGCAGAAGATGAAAAATGGTCATCCCCAGTCTGAGCGACGCTTTCATTGGTTAATTTTTCTAGTTTCATAGATTCTAAAGATGCCTACAAATATACTCAATTTCTACAAGGAAAAAAGAGTGAACAACCTATCAAAGTTTTATATTGTAGCTCAAGCTCACCTGTGAGATGTTATTGGATAGTGTGTAGGGATCGGTTAATCCCTCAGAAAACATATTAAACTTTTTAGTATTATTGAGCTGGACGAAAGACAAACTCAGAGTGTTTGAGCCAAAGTCAAGTCCTAAACCAAAAGTAAATGCATGATCTGAAGTACTGACACTTTTATGTGCGTTATTTTGATTGAGAATACCTGCTCTTAGGCTGATGTCATTAAATCGGTACTCACCACCAACTTTTATGGTTTGAATCGATACAAAAGTATTGGGTAAGCTAGACGTTAAGTTGTCCAGATATCCACTACCACTATTTCTACTCAAGACTGTGTTGGCAGCATTTTGTATGCCGTAATCTAAAGAAAGTAGACCTTTCCCACCAAAGACATAGGCAGCACTTAAGGTTGTTTTTGATGGAAGGTTAATCAGATAAGCTTCATATGAATTTATAATATTAGGGTCAATAGTTTCTTTAACAACGGAGCCTTGATCTATATAAAAGGAAGAAACCTTCTGCTTAGTTTGATCTGAAATTTCAAAGAATTGAGGGGAATCATACGTCAACCCCAACCTCAAGTTTTTAAGTCGGACTATGGCTCCGATTTGAACAGAAACACCCTGTCCAAAACTGCTAAGTCCATTTTCAAAATCTATATTGTAAACTGGAGATTCACTATTTTGATCTGTTTCATTAAAGCTTTGATCAAAATGATATTCTATTTTATGAAGGTTTAAATTGATACCCAAGTGCAATATATTTTTATACAATCCACTAAAATTCAATGCTGTTTTTCTGTGTGAACCCTTCGATAAAATATCTAATCTGTGGTCTAGCTTTCCATATTCTACATTTGAATAATATTGAGTTTCTCCATCTTCTAAACTAAATGGATTGATGATGTAAGATTGATAACCCAAAAACGCTTGTTGTGCTGCAAAACTGTTCTCTTCACCTAAAACACGGTAGACCTCTTCTATAGTTTCTCCTTCGTAGAGAGGAAGGTTTTCAAAGTTTAAACCATCAGCAAAATGAAGAAAATAAGTATCAATACCCCTTGAATTTATTCCTGAAACTAAGGCCTTATAATCAAACTTGGAAACTCTGTGGCTATTAATTCCTGTAGCGAGACGTGTCCATGAACTTTCAGGATTTGTATTGTTAAAAATAAACATGGCTCCTATCTGATCGAACTTTAAGTTGTTGTCTTCTTTATTGGTTCTGCTTCCAAAATAGGAGCTTTCAATTGAACTGTTGACGTAGTTTAATGTACCTCCAAATTCGGAATGAAGAAAAACAGAAGAACCTGCTGGATTCATTGAAACTGCTGTCAGATCTCCTCCAAGCGCACCAAAGGCACCTGCCATACTATTGTATCGTGCAGAACCGTTTAATTCTTCTGACAGAAAGACCGTTACATCATTAACTGTCTGAGAAACAGATATTTGCATAAAAAGTAGAGCCATAAGTAGTATATAAAAATTACGCATGGGTGTTGTAATAAATTTTGAGATTATGGGTTTCTTCGACCGCTGGATGAACTTCTACCACTACTGGAACTTGAGGATCTTGAACTCCCTGAATTGTACGATCGGGAGGTTGAAGAACTCCTCCTGTAGCTAGAGCTACCTTGATGTGTTCTTCTTGAGCTGTTGTTATTATTGTAGCTGTTATTTCCATTCACCCTTCTTGGAGGTTGGGTAGAAGTACGTTTAGGCGTTTGGGAACTTCTGTTTACCGCTGGACGTCTATTATTTGTCCTAGGCGAGGTTGTATTAACTCTGGTTCGATTTCCTAAACCATAACGCGATTGAGTAAATCTCCCTCTTGAATTTGTTTGAGACCCTTTAGGTGAATTAGTGCGAATCGATCTGTTTTGATTAGTAGAAATGGAATTGCTACCATAAACGGGTCTTTTGGTGTTAGATCTTCCACTGAGTTTTGAATCAGGGTTAATGTTGTCCCTGCGGTTGGTTAGCATATAGACATTGCCAAGCGAGTTTATACCTCGACCAACATTTAAACGATTAAGGCTGGGTACTTTAACATCAAGATTCTGAGTTTTTGCATTGCGCTCCTGTACTCTACTATTTGTTCTTCTTGAATCTTCATAATTTTTTTCGCCACGACCAGATTTAATACGCGCCACAGTAGAGGCATAGTCGCTTCCTTTGTGATAATCATGATGACCGTAACCTTGATCGCCCAATCTGTTCCAACGGTTCCATCTATTCCAACCTCCCCAAATATAGCCAGGGTAATAGCTAAAAGGATCGAAAAAGGGGTCATAGCTCCAAATACCTGTAAAACCTCTATAGCCGTAATAAGGATTCATAAAAGGGCTTCTAAAGCCACCATATCCAAAATGGAAGGGGTCGTTGTAGAAGTAGCCATTCCAAAACGGTGAAGCTCTAAAGGCGAAGCCTGAGAGTCCCCACATAAAGTTTGGACTTCTATTAATAATGACCACTTCTGTTTGAGATGTTTTTCCTCCCCAAGGAATTTGAGAAGACTCAACATAATTGTTTTCATCTGTATAATTCTGTTCAGATGTATAGTTGTCAGTATCTGTAAAAAAGATTTCATTTTCTGCTACAGTACTTGCTGCTGAATCTTTAAAATACTCTGAGTAATAGGAACTGTTATTTGAGTTTGTTCGCTGGGGTCTTACTGTTCTTTCTGTTCTCACCTGGGTCTTAGTGTTGTAGATCCCATCAGATGAAAAATAAGATGCACCTTGAAAACTACCACAACCAACTAAGGTTAGAGAAGCTGTTAAAGCAATAAACAAACCTTTAATTTTTTGGATGTTTGTTTGTGCATTCATGATCAATCTTTTTAGAGATGTGGTTCAAAAAGTTTAGCTTTGAACAACAAAGAATTTTAATAATCAAATATAGGCAAAATCTATGCCAAAAATTTATGGGAGCTAAATTAACTTCGAGAGAAAAAGACTATTCAAAGTGGTACAACGAAATTGTTGTCAATGCAGATTTAGCAGAAAATTCCGCTGTCCGCGGATGTATGATCATAAAACCTTACGGTTACGCCATTTGGGAAAAAATGCAAGCGGAGTTGGATAAAATGTTTAAAGCTACAGGACATGAAAATGCCTATTTTCCCCTCTTTGTTCCTAAGAGCTTGTTTGAAGCAGAGGAAAAAAATGCGGAAGGTTTTGCAAAAGAATGTGCCGTAGTAACCCATTACAGATTGCAAAATGATGATGATAATCCAGGAAAGTTAAAAGTTGATCCCAAAGCAAAACTAGAGGAGGAGTTGGTTGTCCGTCCAACAAGTGAGGCAGTCATTTGGAATACTTATAAATCGTGGATTCAATCCTACAGGGATTTACCCATTTTAATTAATCAATGGGCAAATGTAGTTCGTTGGGAAATGCGAACGCGTTTGTTTTTGAGAACAGCAGAATTTTTATGGCAAGAAGGCCATACAGCTCATGCCACCAAAAACGAGGCTCTAGAGGAGACTGTGCTTATGAATCAAGTCTATGCAGACTTTCTTGAAAATTATATGGCTATCCCAGTAATTCAGGGGACTAAAACTGCCAGTGAGCGTTTTGCAGGTGCAGAAGAGACCTATTGTATTGAGGCATTAATGCAGGACGGAAAGGCTTTACAGGCAGGGACCTCTCACTTTTTGGGTCAAAATTTTGCAAAAGCTTTTGACGTTAAATACGCCACTGCCGAGGGAGGATTAGAATACGTTTGGGCAACATCATGGGGGGTTTCAACCCGTCTTATTGGGGCATTGATCATGACTCATAGTGACGATAATGGCTTAGTTTTACCACCCAATTTAGCACCAATCCAAGTTGTATTTGTTCCTATATACAGAGGAGAAGAACAACAAGCTAAAATCGCTGAGCTCATAGAGGGGATGAAAGCAGAACTAGAGCAAATGGGCGTTCGGGTTAAATTTGATAATAGAGATAAGTTTAAGCCAGGCTTTAAGTTTAACGAATATGAATTAAAGGGTGTTCCGTTAAGAGTTGCAATCGGCCCTAAGGATCTTGAAAAAGGTACTGTAGAAGTTGCTCGAAGAGACACGTTAAATAAAACTGAAGTGGATCAGAATAAACTGGTTGATTTTATAACCAACCAACTGGACATGATTCAAGGAGATTTGTTTCAAAAAGCAGTAGATTTTAGAAAAAATCATATCACAGAAGTCAACGATTTTGACGAGTTTAAGGCTGTTATTGAAGGAAAAGGAGGTTTTGTTTCTGCCCATTGGGATGGTACAGCAGAAACAGAAGAAGCCATAAAAAAAATAACTAAAGCGACCATTCGTTGCATCCCGTTGGAGGCTAAAGAAGAAGTGGGTGAATGTGTGTACTCTGGAAATCCATCGACGCAACGAGTTCTTTTTGCAAAAGCGTATTAGTAATTGTTTTAAGTAAGGGTTGTTTAATAACATTTTTACGTGTACATTTGCGCACGAAAAAATATGGCCCGTTCGTCTATCGGTTAGGACGCCAGGTTTTCATCCTGGAAAGAGGGGTTCGACTCCCCTACGGGCTACAAACTAAATTTAATTATGGCAAATCATAAATCTGCTCTAAAACGCATTCGATCAAACAACAAAAAAAGGCTACTAAATCGCTTCCAGCATAAGACTACTAGAAACGCGATTAAAAAGCTGAGAGAACTGACAAGTAAAAAAGAAGCGAATAAAATGTATCCTTCCGTAGTTTCTCTTATTGATAAATTAGCAAAGAAGAATATAATTCATGCTAACAAAGCAGCAAACCTAAAATCAAAGCTCGCAAATCACATTGCCTCCTTATAGTCGTAAAGATTAATAAATATAAAAAAGGCTCCTAATTACTTAGGGGCCTTTTTTATTTATAAAGATTAACTGCATTATGAATTCATAGAAATCAAGAATTCTTCATTGCTTTGTGTTCTTTGGAATCTATCGTTAATGAATTCCATAGCTTCAACGGGGTTCATGTCTGCCAAATACTTTCTCATGATCCACATTCTTTTAATGGTGTTTTCATCCAATAGTAGGTCATCTCTTCTTGTGCTAGAAGACACTAAATCAATGGCTGGGAAAATACGTCGGTTCGCTATACGGCGATCCAATTGAAGCTCCATATTACCTGTTCCTTTAAATTCTTCGAAGATCACTTCGTCCATTTTAGATCCCGTTTCGGTTAAAGCAGTTGCGATGATAGAAAGTGATCCTCCGTTTTCAATATTTCGAGCTGCTCCGAAAAAACGTTTGGGTTTATGTAGAGCATTTGCATCGACACCCCCACTTAATATTTTACCAGAGGCTGGTTGGACGGTATTGTAAGCTCGGGCAAGGCGAGTGATAGAGTCTAACAGAATAACCACATCGTGACCACATTCTACTAAACGCTTCGCCTTTTCTAAAACGATGTTGGCAACTTTTACGTGTCGATCAGCTGGCTCATCAAATGTAGAAGCGACTACTTCACCATCCACATTTCGCTGCATATCAGTAACCTCCTCAGGACGTTCATCGATAAGAAGAATTAATTGATAAACTTCTGGATGATTAGCTGCAATTGCATTTGCAATATCTTTTAACAGCATGGTTTTACCAGTCTTGGGTTGTGATACAATCATTCCTCTTTGACCTTTTCCAATTGGTGAAAACAAGTCCATAATCCGAGTTGAGATCGTACTTTGCTTGTCCGCAAGGTTGAATTTTTCTTGGGGAAAAAGAGGGGTTAAATGTTCGAATGAAACCCGGTCACGAACGACTTTAGGATCTAGTCCATTAATTTTATCCACCTTAATTAAGGGGAAATATTTTTCTCCTTCTTTAGGTGGTCGAACAGAACCCAGGACTGTGTCCCCTGTTTTTAGTCCAAAAAGACGAATCTGAGACTGAGAGACATATACATCGTCTGGAGATGAAAGATAATTGTAATCCGAAGAGCGGAGAAATCCATACCCTTCTGACATCATTTCTAAAACACCTTCTGTTTGCACTATTCCATCAAATTCAAAGTCTGGTTGACGATATCTACTTTTATTGTCTTTGTTGTGATTATGGTCTTGACGGTTTTTGTTTTGGTTATCATTTCTTTTTTGAGCACCGTTTTTGTTGGGGTTATTGTTGTTTTGATGCTGTACTGATTTTTTTTGATTGGGGTAGTTGTTTTTTTGGTGATGTTGATTCTCTTTTTGGGGCTTTGGTTTTGATTTTTGTACTGGGAGCACCTTAATCGATATCTTTTTTTCCTCGGGAGGAGATGTTTCTTTAGGTTTTTCGCTTTTGGACTCTTCATCCGGTCTGGAGGCTATAAAATCAACTATTTGGTAAATAAGATCTAATTTTTTAAGACCTGTAATTCTTTTGATCCCAATTTTTTTTGCGATTTCCTGTAATTCAGGTAATTTCTTTGTTTTAAGAGTAGCTATTTCGTACATGAAGTTATTAGATTGTAGCTCTTAATCAGAAAGAATTCTTTCAAGAGCAGAAGTATTTTGTAGAAGAACAATATTACAAATTTTTAATTTAAAATAACTGGTTTTAAAAAAAACTTAATTTTGTCAAAAATCAAAAAATGATTCAACGTATTCAATCTTTGTATTTGCTTATTGCGTTTATAGTAGGAGTTATTGTTTTTAATCTATCAATCAACATTGAATTTGATGAGGGAATTAGTCAAGCTTACAGGGATAATTATGGCTTTTTAATCGCTCCAGTTTTACTGTTGCTGTCCTTATTTTTATTTAAAAAACGCTCATTACAGTCATTAGTGGTTTTAATCATCAGTATGCAACAATTGCTTCAAATTGGACTGCTACTGCCTAGTTTTGATCTTTCTGATGATATAAATTTTACAGAAATTGCCATATTGCTATCATTCATTACGGTAGTTTTGACTTGGCTTGCAAGAAGAGGCATTCGTAATGACAATGCTTTAGTCCGCTCCGTTGACCGCATTCGATAGCGCCCCACGAAGCCCCAATTCAATAGCCTCTAGATTTTTGATTTCGCCAGTATCTAACTCAAAACGGAGTAAGGTTCTTATTTTATGGAAACCTGAAATACCAACTGCCCCAGGATTCATGTGTAAATGACCGTAATTCTTATCCCGCATTACTTTAAGAATATGCGAATGGCCACATATAAAAAGAACTGGTCTTTCTGTTGTAATAAGATTTTTTGCTCTGGCATTGTAGTTTCCAGGATATCCAGCTATATGGGTCATCATTACATCAATACCTTCACAATTAAAACTGAGAATTTCAGCAGCCTGCTGACGGATTTTATGACTGTCAATATTACCGTAAACTGCCCGTAGAGGTTTTATAGAAGCTAACTCGTCTAAAATACTTGTCTTGCCAATATCACCTGCATGCCAAACCTCATCAGCTTTGGCTACATAATCTTTAATCTTTTGATCGATAAAACCATGAGTATCGGAAAGGAGTACTATTTTTTTCACTAGAAAAATTTATATGGTAAAAGTAGGGAAAGTGAATTTATAATTATTCGTCGAATCGCAGCTTATTCGAATTGTATCTGCAAATAATTCCAAGTATCTTTGCTGTAAATGAATTCCAAGCGCTTTTTTTTAGAATTTTCATATTCTGGCTCAGCTTTTCACGGATGGCAGCGGCAACCCAATGCCCTTAGTGTGCAAGAGGTTTTGGAAAATGCACTGGAAGTTCTTTTAAAACAGCAAACCCCATTAACCGCCGCGGGAAGAACGGATACAGGAGTTCACGCTAAACAAATGTTTGCTCATTTCGATAGTGAAATAAATGATGTAGAACAATTAATTTTTAGGCTGAATCAGTTTTTACCGAATGACATTGCCGTGATTCGAATTCGAGAAGTCAAACCGAAAACCCACGCCCGTTTTGATGCCCTCAGCAGAACTTATGAATATCATTTGAACAATTTAAAGTCTCCTTTTGTTCAGGGTATTAGTTACAGTTTGTATAAGCCCTTGGATGTGCAGCTAATGAATAAAGCAGCTTCAATTCTCTTAGAGTATCAGGATTTTGAGTGTTTTTCTAAAGCACATACCGATGTTAAAACCTTTATTTGCATCATCAGTAAAGCAGTTTGGGAAAAAAGTGAAACAGGATTAGTGTTTACCATCACCGCAAATCGCTTTTTACGAAACATGGTTCGAGCCATTGTAGGAACATTGATCGAGGTAGGGTTGGGTAAAAAAAATATTCAAGAGATGCATACTGTAATTGAAAGTAAAAACCGTTCTTTAGCAGGGTATTCAGTTCCAGCTGAAGGACTTTTTTTAACTCATATAGAATATCCAAATTCAATATATTTAGAACATGGCTAAAGTCAGCGGTAAAATATTTGATTTAAATCTTTTCTCAAAATTGATGGCTTTTGTAAAGCCATTTAAGAGAACCTATTACTTTGTTTTAGTTTCAGCAATTCTGCTCTCTGTTTTTTCAACATTAACACCTTATCTCCTTAAAATCACGGTAGATGATTACATCAGGCCCAAGAACTACGACGGCTTGTTGCTATTTGTTGGCTTTATGCTTGTCGCTTTATTTTTAGAAGTGATTTTCCAGTTTTTATTTGTCTTTTATGCCAATTGGTTGGGGCAAAAGGTGATAAGAGACTTGCGAATGCAATTATTTAATAAAATCATTTTTTTTAAGATGAGTTTTTTTGACAAGACTGCTGTTGGAAGGTTAGTAACAAGAGCCGTAAATGATATTGAAACTATAGCAAGTATTTTTTCCCAGGGTCTCTTTATGATTATTGCTGACCTACTTAAAATGGTTCTGGTGATTGGAGTTATGATATACGTGGACTGGTCGTTGACCTTGATAGTATTTTCCATACTTCCAATAATATTGTACGCTACACGATTGTTTCAAAAATCGATGAAAAAAGCTTTTGAAGAAGTACGTTTTCAAGTTGCGAATCTGAATTCATTTGTTCAGGAAAGACTTAGTGGGATGAAAATTGTGCAAATCTTTCACCGAGAAAAGATTGAATATGATCAATTTGTCGCGATCAATAAAAAGCACAAA
>Ga0233397_1000189_pt1 | contig 31750 bp, 27 predicted proteins | sample 35DmetaG_FD_189957 | JGI IMG/M metagenome (GOLD analysis project Ga0233397, IMG submission 189957) | Seawater microbial communities from Monterey Bay, California, United States - 35D | ecosystem: Environmental > Aquatic > Marine > Coastal | place: USA: California | collected 2016-10-20
TTAGCACTTAAAAAATACAGTATGGAGAACATATAAATGGAGATTTAAACAACAAACACGTTAATATGTTTATTGTACTAATGCAGACATGACACACAAGAAAGTTAAATATTGAATGGGAAATTTATCAGTAGGAGACTATCAGCCAATCTATGATTGTGAAGCATTGTGTAAGTATGTAACTAAGCACATAGGTAAAGATTTGGACTATGACATTGTATTTAAAAGTTAAAAGTTTAGATCCAGTATTAATTCAAACACAGGGGAATGGATTTTAATAAGAAATAATATTTTAGGAAAGAAGTCTCAAATATAAATTAATTGAGTAATTTAAAACATGCGAAGTTTAATATGAATTAAAAACACCTAACAATGAGACGTAAATTTTTATTGGAAGAAAAGGATATCCCTGAAAATTGGTATAATATTGTGGCAGACATGCCCAACAAGCCACTGCCTCCCTTACATCCGGTAACTAAGGAACCTATAGGTCCAGAATCCTTAGCACCCTTGTTCCCAATGGAACTTATCAAACAAGAAGTTAACACAGAAAAATATGTGCCTATACCGGATGAAGTCAGAAACATCTATTCCATTTGGCGCCCTACACCATTGTATAGGGCTTATGGACTAGAGAAAGCTTTAGACACTCCAGCGAAGATATACTACAAGTACGAAGGAACAAGCCCAACAGGATCTCACAAACCTAATACCGCAGTACCCCAAGCCTACTATAATAAAATGGAAGGTGTAAAAAAAATTACTACTGAAACGGGTGCTGGTCAGTGGGGTAGTGCATTAAGCTTTGCATGCCAACATTTTGGAATCGAATGTGAGGTTTTTATGGTTAAATTATCCTTTGACCATAAACCTTATCGTAAGGTTATGATGAACACCTGGGGAGCCAAAGTCCATCCTTCACCCTCAGAAGCAACAGAAATTGGAAAGAAAATTTTGAGTGAAACTCCTGAGACTACAGGGTCATTGGGAATTGCGATATCTGAAGCCATTGAAAAAGCAACTCAAAACGAAACCACAAAATATGCATTAGGAAGTGTTTTGAATCATGTAAAACTGCATCAAACCATTGTGGGTCAAGAAGCCATTAAGCAAATGGAAATGGCAGGTGATCTTCCTGATATAGTAATTGCTCCTTTTGGAGGAGGTTCGAACTTTGCTGGCTTGAGCTTTCCATTTCTGAGATTAAATTTTGACGAAGGAAAATCAATTCGTTGTATCGCTAGTGAACCTTCTTCATGTCCAAAGCTAACCAAGGGGGTTTTTAGATATGATTTTGGAGATACTGCTGGAATGACCCCATTGTTGCCGATGTATACTTTAGGTCACGACTTTGTGCCTGCACCCATTCATGCTGGAGGATTGCGTTATCACGGTGCTGGTGTTATAGTTAGTCAACTTCTGAAAGACAATTTGATTGAAGCTGTTGCTCATGATAATTTAGAGGTTTTTGAAGCTGGAGTAACATTTGCAAGATCGGAGGGTATTATACCGGCTCCTGAAGCTACCCATGCTATTGCTACTGTAGTTGCTGAAGCCGATAGATGCAAGCGCGAAGGTAAGTCAGAAACTATTCTTTTCAATTTATGTGGTCATGGTAATTTTGATATGAAGGCATATCAAGATTACTTCGATGGCAACATTATAAAACACGAGCTATCTGATGAAGAAATTCAGGCTTCAATCGCCAAACTAAATACACCTGTTATTTGAGTGTAAAGTAGCCCTCCCAAGTAGAGGGTTTTTCTTTTACACGACTTGATACAATCCAAACCCTTTCTAATCGACTGATATCATTGCCTTAATTTGATATTTCTTGTATTAGTTTTATGGGTTTTGTTTGGGGAAAGTTTGTAACGTTTTATAAAAACACCAATTCTCTATATTTTAGAGATATTATTAGTCATAAATCAATTAAAATGAATACGAGGAACAGTATTTTATTTTCAGAGAAAAAAAAAGTTTTTAAATATGATTCTAAGGATAATAATTATGAATGGGTTATAGAATTTAATTACAAGGTAAGTGGGTTGTCAAGAGTTGAGAATTATGTTTTTGTTACGACATATTCTAATTGGGGGATATCCTACTCTCACATAATTGATTTTCAGAAAGGTGAGATTCTATGGGAAATTGAAGATGTTTTTTATTCAGTTCATATTGTAGGTAAAACCTTAATTTTTTACAATAAAAAGAAATATTTTACAGGTGTAGATATAGATTCTGGAAAAGAAATATTTAAAATTAAATCACCATTCCGATGGTCGTCACCAAAAGTAATTTTACTCAACGGAAAATACAATATCTATAGCTCAAAAAAAGTATATATTCTTGATTTAAAAAACGGAAATATATCAGATTCAAAACTCCCTAAAAAATTTAACCCCAAAGAGGTTAGTCTTGTATTAGATGAATTTCAAATAAACATCAATAATATCCCTTCTGCAGGAGGAGATTATGGTTCTTTTTATGGAGGGGATACAGGGGGTGGTGACAGCGGTGGTGGTGACGGTGGGGGAGGTGAGTAGTAGAATCATTTTTTCTTTTATACCGTTTCCTTCAATCCAAATTGCTTCTAATCCATTGATATCATTGTCTTAACCATGCGATTTCTTAAAGTGATTTTAATGAGGAGTTGTTTGTGGAAAGTTTGTAACATTTTTTGTCGAAAGCTCTATTCTCTCTATCTTAGGGGTATTATTAATCATAAATCAATTAAAATGAAGAAATTATTATTATCAATTTTATTATTGGGTACAATATCATTAAATGCTCAATATTGTTTGTTTTTAGACATTAGGGCAGAGAATCCCGAAATGGTTGTATCAGCACTTTCTACCGCAATGAATACTGAATGGGGTAAGAATATTCAAGGTACAAAGTCGTTATTTGCATACGCTATTAATGGATCGACTGATTCTACACATTCACTTCAAATATGCTTTCCTAATGAAGCTGCTTTTGAACAAGCTTTTATGTCTTACGGGCAATCACTTGAGGCACAATTACTCTTAGATGGTAAACTTGCAGATTTTTCTGTTGCTGTTTCTCAGTCGTTAAATACCCCAATTTGGTACAATGGAGAAGATTGGGCGGAAGATAATGTTTTTATGCTTTACCAAATGGAAGTAACAAACCCAAGCCTATACTTAAAGGAATTTAAAAGCTTCTCCCAAAAAATGGCTAAAAAGTTAGGATATGAAGATAATTCCTATGGCCTAGCATATCCAATAGTAGGTAAAAATTCAGACTTTACTCATTTTGTATGGATTGGAGCTCCTGACATCAAAACTGCACTTTTAAATACTAAGAAAATGTTTTCTGACCCTGCATTTGCAGAATTTTCTAAGAAAGTATCAAGTGTGAGAAAAGTCGTTAATACTGTAATGTCAGTTCGTGTTATGGACTTTTAAAAAATATTTTTATATAAAATTAAACCCTCCCTAGCGGAGGGTTTTTCTTTTACGCCTATTCTCTCTATCTTAGAGGTGTTATTAATCATAAATCAATTAAAATGAAGAAAGTATTATTAAGTGTTTTAGTTTTTGTGTCAGTTAATTTTGTTTTTGCACAAGAAAATAATGGACCAGAGTTGTGGATTACATTTCAATACACTCCGAAAATGGGAATGAACCAAAAATTTGAAACAGCTCTAGCAGAAAAAACCAAACTTTATAATAAACCTGATAATGCTGTTTATACTGCCGTATTAATGACTGGTGCAGAGGCAGAGAATGGAAAATATGAACGGATCATGCCGCGAAGATCAAACCAGTGGTTTAGTGAAACTTTAGGCACTGCTGAAACAAAATTTTGGCAAAATAATGTAGCAAAATATATCCAGTCAGGTGAAGGTCCATATGTATGGCAAAGAATAAAAGATCTTAGCATTAATTTTGAAGAACCTAATCCAACCAAATATTTTCGTTCACTCACTCGAGTTTTAAAAAATGGTAATAATGAGAACTTTTGGCGATATTTAGAGCGCTACACAAAAGTAATGAGAAAAGTACGTCCGGATATTCAATGGGGTGTTTTTATTTTGAACTCAGGAGGGAATACAAATACTGTAAGACTACTAACTGCATTTAATAACCCAAATGAAAGACAAGGAGAGACTAAAAATGGTCAAGCAAGAGAGGTGTATGATAAAATGTTTGGTGAGGGTTCATGGGAAGATGATTTTCAAAAATATAATGAATGTTTAGTTGAATGGTCTCGACCTACCTATGACTTCATGTTTCGCCCAGATCTATCTACAAAACCCTAATAATTTATTTATATTTAATATAATAACCCTCCTAAGTGGAGGGTTTTTCTTTTACAACAATGGGCACAATCCAAAACCCTTCTAATCGATTGATGTTATTGCCTTAAGCTAAGATTCCTGTGCAGTTGTTTTATTGGGTGCGGTTCAGAATTTGATGGGAACTCAACAATGATTGTTTTTGGATATGCCAATTACGAAAAGTTTGGAAACGCTAACAGGACAGAATGGAGTAAAGTATATAATGAATTGTTTGGAGAGAATAGCTAAGAAACAGACATTAAAAGTTTTAGTGAGTCTATTGAAATGTAGGCCGTATGGTCTACAATATGGAATTTATTCCAAATTTGAGTTCACCAGAAAAAATATCTAATCTAGATAAATTCTTTAAAGATTAAATTTTTAAAACCCTCCTAATTGGAGGGTTTTTCTCATGTGATAAGTTATCAGAACGGCATAAAACCAGCTGTATTTATATTAAAATTTATAGAGGATGAAAAAAATTATAAGTACAAAAAAACAATATTAGTTTTTAAGAATTATCATTCAAATTTAAATAAACAAGGCGACAAAAACAATGTAATGTCGCCTAATGTAAATTCTCTATAGATCAAATACAGCTCTTAAATTTACTCTTCTTCCAATTACAGGCATATTTGGAAATGCACGGTATTTCTGGTTAAATAAATTTGTAGAAGATAAATCAAGTTTAATTCCATCAGTTAATTTATAACCAATACTGGCATCAACTAAATTTTTTGCTTGAACTGTCCCAGCATAAAATCCTTGATTTGAGTTGAATTCATCATCATGTTGAAAAGCAAGAGAGTATTTAAATCCACTTCTATCCAGAAAATCCATTCCTAAACGATATCTAAATCTTGGTGCGTTCAAAAAATCTTGGAAAGGTAAATCATCATCATTTTCTTCACCAGGAATCCATTCATTTTGACTTAACCATGAAGCATTCCCCCAAAAGGTTAGTTTGTCTGTGGCAAAATATTCTAAAGAAAGGTCAGCTCCAACATGGGAACGTGTAGAATTGTCAAAAATTCTATACCCATATGAAATGTGAGTGATCCCATCCCCTTGAGGGACTCTTTGAGATTCTATAGCACCAATAAAATCAGGATTAATTGCTGCAAGATACCCTTGTCCTCCTTGAGTAAATGCTCCTCCTACAAGTCCTGCGACTTCTTGGTTAGCAGCGGCAATTGCCGGTGCTATTAGAGGTGCCGCTGTAGCAGCAACTGCAGCAGATACAGGAGCAATAGCTGGAGATCCTGGAAATAACGCTCCTTCAGCAGCCCCAGTTTCCCAAAGAGCTTGAGGAATACCATTTGCTGCATATTGTGCTTCAACACCTGCTTGTACTTGTGCGTTAACGCCAGCTGTAACAGCTTGAGTTATTGCAGCACTAATTACTGGATCATTAGCAAAATCGGAGGCTACTTGGGCTCCAAGAGCAGCAGGTATTGCTTCTCCTCCGTTTAACCTAAATGTTGGCCCAATAGCAGTAAATTGGGTTGAACCAGACCTAGCAAAAGTATATACATCTAAACCAACAGCAAACTTATCACCCAACAATCCTTTGTAACCTAGTTCCCATGAAGTTGTTGTTCCAAGGATAGCCGAACGTGAGCCAATAGCAGTTGGCATTGGGCTTCCATTTGCAACATTATAACCTTCAATTGTACCTGCAGTTCCGCCTGGAACATAAGTGCTAAAAAAGTTTTGAATCAAAGGTAAAAGTGGAGCATATGATGGACTAGCTGCAACACCAGCAAATAATGGAGGTAATGTCAAGCCGGCTACTGCTCCATAAGGAACTGCCAATGGCCAATTAGTTGTTTCCGCAGGTAGTGTTGCTCCTCCTCCCCCAACAATTTCAATAGGCGCATTTGCATCAAAATTCTGAGCTGATATTTGTCCAGAGGCCCAAACATCTAACACCCCTGGTGCTGGAATATTTACAGGAAAGTCAAGAAAAGTTTCAAGGGAAGTTGGCCCAAAAATCGCTTGGTTGTATGTTAACCTAAAGCTATTTTTGCTATTTGGTTTGAATACCAATGCAATTCTAGGAGCAATTTTCCCATCATCTATGTAATTAAGTTTATCATAACGTAATGCATAAGTTAAATCAAGCTTTTCACTGAAACGTGAAGTCCCTTGACCATAAATTCCGTAATTATTATAATCGTTATTACCATCGTATTGTCCAAAAAGCGTATTTTCTGAATCTGCTCCTATATCACGATAATCAACACCAAAGGTGAAATTTGAATCTAGGAAATTTTCAGCGTCAAAGCTATATTGTAATTGAGCATCTAGTGCTGAACGTTTAGTGATAATCCTTTGAGCCGTTAGGTATAAATAAAAAGGGGCATTATCACTACCACCATCATTGGCATTGTAAGTTACCTGTCCAAAAAAGCCGCCAGATCTAATTCTTGCTTGACCCCAATAGTCATTCCCTGCTGCATATCCGGGTCCTTGACTTTGAAATATTAGTCCATTCCCTGAATTTATACCTCCTGAAATTACAAAATCAGTATTATCGTTTGGTCTAAATTCTAAATGAGCATTTGCCATGAATGATTCATATTCTGACATATATGAATTACCATCCCCATCTGGATCAATTTCATTTCTGGTCAAAACTTGGTTTGAAGCTACCGATGGATCTATTCTATTGTTTCTCACTGTTGGTTGAAAAATTCCATTAGCTGTGCTAGTATTAATTTGGGATAAAAGAGCAGCGTCTTCAACAGGATCTAACTCAAATTCATTACCGCTCTTATATTGAGCATTAATTTTAAATCCAAATGTTTTTTTCTTATTAGCAGTTGCATGTCTAATCGTTACTTGCCTTGTGCTTAAATTTCCTCCTATAAGTTCTAATGAAGTCCCAGGATTATCAATCGCTTTTTTAGAGAAAAAATGTACAACTCCTGATTCAACACCAGGACCATACAATGCTGATGCTGCTCCTCTGACAATTTCCACTCTATCTAAATCGAGATTTGATAGTCCTGATTGAAATGCAAAGAAGGAACCAGATGCTGGTGATTGCAAAAATCGATAATCTAAAATTGGAAAGACACTAGTTCCAAAGACACCTGATCCAGCTCTCATTTCGAAGTTTATTGAGTTTGCTGATTGTTGCTGAAATTGGATGCCAGGAATATTAATTAGATTTCTAACCGGATCAGTAACATTTGCTGTGTTTTCAAGATCTTGAGATGAAATGATCGATACTGATGCAGGTGCATCTAAAATCTTTTCAGACCTCCTTGAGGCAGAAATAACAACTTCATTTAAATTTTGACCAAATTCTAAGACTACTTCAATAACTTGATCAGCTGATGTAATCTCTATACTCTTAGAACTAAATCCAACATAGCTAACTTCAATTGTGAGAGGAAGTTCCGCCGAAGTATTCAATGTAAATTTACCATCAAAATCAGCAACTGTCCCAGTGTTTGAGCCAAGTACAATTATATTAGCACCAGGGATTGCCTCGTTATTTTCTGCATCAACAACTAATCCACTTATGGACGTTTGTGCTAAAGCTATGTTACCTATTAAAAGTAACAGGGTACATATCACATTTTTAAATTTTTTTTTTGTTTTCATATTTTTGTTTTCAGTTATATCCGAACAAGCGCAAGTAAATATATTAAGCAATCTTGAGGAAATTATTTTTTGTTAATAGGCTCTAAGTTACTATAATTTTTAATTTGAATCATAAATTATTATGATGACATGTTTTTATTAAAAAGAATTTAGGATTACTAGCTTGACATATTAAATCTATTTAACAGAATCAATATTTGAATTATGGGTGGTTGATTTGGTAAATTATTTATGTCAAAGAATAGAGTGGGGAAAACTAAAAATTGACTATCGGCTTAACTCTTTCAGCAATTAAGCGCATGGTATTTTTTAATTGCTGATGTGTTAAATTGGCATTATCTAGCTGGAATGTTATTCGATCTATCCCTCCTAAAGATTTGCTATGTCTTAAAATCTTTTCAGCGACTTCTTCTGGGTCACCTACCATTAGTGCCCCTGTTTTACCGTTTTGAGCTGCAAATCGTTCAAAAGTAACTGGGGGCCAACCTCTTTCTTTTCCTATCCTTGTAAAGTTATAAGCATAGCCAGAATAATATTCTTCTATGGCTTGATCTTTAGTTTCTGCTACATATCCTAAAGAATGAATCCCAACTTTTAATTCCTCTGGTGCAAAACCAGCTTCTTTACCTGCCTTACGATACAAATCTATCAAGGGTCTAAACCGATGAGTTTCACCGCCTATAATTGCGACCATCAAGGGCAGTCCAAGACTTCCTGCTCTGGCGAATGATGCCGGCGTACCTCCTACACCTAACCAGATAGGTATTTTGTTTTGAAAAGGTCTCGGGGTAATTCTTTGGTTTTGAAGAGGAGCACGAAACCTCCCTGACCAGTTGATTATTTCTTCTTTTCTAATTTGTAAAAGTAGTTCTAGTTTTTCTTTAAAAAGTTGGTCGTAATCTTCAAATTGACAACCAAATAAAGGAAATGACTCTGAAAAAGATCCTCTGCCTACAACCATTTCAGCCCTTCCAGAACTGATCAAATCTAAAGTAGCGTAGTTTTGGAAAACACGTACAGGATCTGCAGCACTTAAAACTGCTACAGCACTTCCCAATTTAATTCTTTTGGTTCTTGTAGCCGCAGCGGCCAGTATCATATGAGGTGCTGAATCAAGAAATTCTTCTCGATGATGTTCTCCTATTCCAAAAATATCTAATCCTACCTCATCGGCATAAACAATCCTTTCAATTAAGTCTGCTACTGCTCTTACTCTGTCTTGTGAACTGGGAATACCCTCAGTAATATCAACTGCGGCAAAACTATCTACGCCTATTTCCATATTTTTTTGAAGTGAATTAGTGAATCAAAATATTGATAAAAGGTTCAATCCCAAACAACTTGATAAAAAATATATTCTATCCTTTTTAAGGATGAAACTCTTTAGGGATTCTCTTGTTCATGAGTTTAAACCAGACAGGAGGAACCAAAGCGATTAGCATACTGGTAGTGTATCCAAACGGAAGTTCAGGGCTTTCGTCTATACTCTCCAATATCTGATATTTTTTAGATGCTCTGTGATGATGATCACTATGGCGTGTTAATTCGTATAAAACCAAGCGACCTAATGCGTGGTTTGAATTCCACGAATGCATAGGGGTTACACGTTCGTATCTTGTGCCTTTTTCTTTTCTTATGAGTCCGTAATGTTCGATATAATTGATAGTTTCCAATAATAAAACTGCCGTTAGGGCTATGCCTAAAGCAAGTAAAACACCATAAACACCAAACACAACTGCAATTAAAATAAGGTAGGATAATTGAAATAATTGGTAGTAAAAAAAGTCGTTGTAAATACTAAAAAAATTAACTTTTTTCTTTTTTAAAAGTTCTTTTTGAATACTGATGGCATTGCGAATTTGCCCTGTGGTGGAAGTAAACCAAAAAGAGAAAACTGATTGATTTTTTTTAGACGTAGCTGGATCTTTAGGAGTGCCTACATTCAAGTGATGCCCAAAATTATGCTCGAGATAAAAATGCATGTACAAAGCCGGCATCAATAGAATTTTGGCTAACAAACGTTCCCATGCTGTTTTTCTATGTCCTAATTCATGAGCGACATTAATCCCATTTGTACCCAATACAATTCCAAAAGAAAGTACTAATCCAATGATTTCTGATATTTCTAGAGGAGTAGTAGTCAAATACCAAATACCATATCCAAGAATAGGGAAAACTAGCACAAGGTTAAAATACAGCATTAAATCAAAAAATCGATTAGCTAGGCGACGTTCAATTTTTTGATCGTTGAGCTTGTTAGGATTTGGGGATAGAAATGCCTCCCAAATTGGAATAAAGCCAAATGCATAAAATACAGTCGTATAACACCAATAGCCTCCGAGTTGGATACCAATTAAAGCAGAAACTGGAATAGTATACGCCAACAAGTACTTTAAGTCATTCACAAAATTATATTTAATATTCACTATAGAACAGTTTAAAATTAATCATATTGTTATTGCGATGAAGCATTGTCAATACTAGTTAAATATTTTTTGTCTCGCTCGATTAATAAATCCGGATCCATTTCCATTTTTGCTTCATGCGCTTTTATAGCTTTTTTTATTCCAGCTATTACTGCAGGATTTTGAGCTGCAATATCAAAACGTTCGCTGGGGTCCTCATCTACATTATAGAGTAGAGGGGGGTTGTGATAGGTTTTGTTAGGATTACTCACATAAGCAGATTTAGTGATAAAATGAGCTTTGTACGATCCTAAACGCATGGCGTATAGTTCTCGTTCCCTATAAAAATAAACTTCATTACGGGCTCCTTTTTCTTTGCGAAACAAAACAGGAGAAAGATCTACTCCGTCCATTTCTCTATCTGAAGGGACTTCCACTCCAGCGATTTTACTAAATGTGGTAAACAAATCCATAGTGGTTCCCATGTCAGTTACAATCCCTGCTTTTATATTTCCGGGAGACCAAAAGATGGTGGGTTCACGCATGCCTCCTTCCCAAGTGGTTCCTTTCCCTTCTCTAAGTAAGCCAGCACTACCTCCAGAGAGTTCGGTAGGTAACCAAGGGCCGTTGTCTGAAGTAAAGACCACTATAGTATTCTTATCCAATCCTTTTTCTTTTAGGGTTTTAATCACCCTTCCAATATTAAAATCAATTTCTTCCACTACATCACCGTACAAACCTCGTTTACTTGTACCCATAAATTGCTCTGAAGCAAAAAGTGGGACATGGGGCAAGTTGTATGCCAGGTACAAAAAGAAAGGTTTGTCTCCTTTTTGATGTGAATTAATAACTTCGATAGAAGCATCAGTATAGCGTTTAACAATAGTGTATTGATCAGCTGGGCGCTCCACTTCTTCAGTACCCTTTAAGATAGGGACATTAAAGTCTTTAGGAGTTAAATTTTTGTATTCTTTGGTCCATAATTCCCAATAATCCATAGAGATATTTAGTTTTCGAGTGATATCCATATCATTGGAGTAGGGGATACCGTAATAGTAATCAAAGCCATGATTGGTGGGTAGATATTGCTCTCGATGACCCAAATGCCATTTTCCAGCCATATGGGTGGTATAATTCGCTTTTTTAAGTTGTTCCGCTATGGTAATTTCTTTTGCTGGAATTCCATTTTTGGAATCTGGGAAAAACACACGAGCTTTATTACTCATCATCCCATTTCGTACCGGTAGTCTCCCTGTCATTAAGGCTGCTCTACTGGGAGTGCAAACTGGTGCGCCAACGTAAAAGTTAGTCCATTTTTGACCCTCCATAGCCATACGATCAAGTACAGGGGTTACAATGGAAGGATTTCCAAAACTACTCAGGTCACCATAACCTAAATCATCCGTAAAAATGATAATGAAATTGTATTGTTTATTTTCTTGTGACTGGAGTGTATTTGGAAGAATAAATAGGAGTGTAATTAATGAGGCACCAATACAGTTTATTATTTTTTTCATTTAAGGTTAAATTTATTAGTTTATTTATTTAAGAGATCTGAATACTACATAATGTCCACTGCCAATTTATAAAAAAGTAGCGTGTCCAAACTCTTCTAACTTATTTCTTTAATTACCTTTTCAATGAGTGCTTTGGTTAATTGCGTTCCTTTATTTCTAGTAATGGTATTCCCTGAAAATTCAACTCCAGCAAACTCAAATTGAGGTGCTTTTTGAAGAATTTTAAACATTCTTTTATAGTCTGTAGTCGTTTCCTCTCCATTGTTTGAAAAGGTTTCTGATTTTGCACTTACGGCTCTTATGTAAGGGCTGAGCAGTTCAATACCTATATAAGGATCTGGATAGAAAGTATCTGGATTACGTTTAAGTGTCCAGTTGGTAAAGTCTCCAAGTACCCCCACATTTTTAAGATTTACATTTTCCATTAAATCAATCATCCATTCCGGATCAGAGGAGTATCCATTGTGGTTTTCAATGAGTAAATCCAATCCTTTGCTTCCAGCGTAATCTCCAAGTTCTTTGACTCCTTCAATAGCGTAGGTTAATTTTTCTTTATGGGGAATAGTAATGAATTCTCCGCAAACATTTCGCATGGCTTTACAACCCAGTTTTTGGGCTATATCTACCCAGTATTTATAAGTTGCTAGAGCTTTCTTTCTTTTTTTGATATCCGCATCTCCAATGTCGCCTACACCCCCTGTGAGCAGAACGGCACTTTTAACATCTGCCCTTTGACAGTTCGAAACCATTTTTTCGATATCTCCTTCTTTTAATTTATTTGGAAAATGAAACATCTCATGATCGATGTAGTCAAATCCTAAGCCTTTGGCAATAGCAGGATAATCAAAAACATCAATTCCTTGAGGATCATTTCCTCCGAAACCTGTTCTCATCAGTGACCAAGGTGTAATAGATATTTTAAGGTTTTGAAAAGGGGCCGAAGAAAATAAATTTAATGACGGGAGACTTCCGAGGGCGAACGCTCCCAAGGCACTCGTTTTAAGAAAAGATGTTCGATTCATTTTTTCGTTTTTTAAAAATACCTAATAATAAATAAAATGTTGGTCTGTCAAATAATAATTTTATAAAATCTTGATTAAACATCGGGTATTGTTATTGTAACAAATTATTATATTTATTAGATTTTAAAATCTAACCGATGGATCACAACACACCTTTAGAAAGTTTAGATGATTGGGAAGACGATTTAAAAAAGCGTTATCCTGAACCTGATCAAAAGCAAAAAGAAGACTATAGAAATTATACCGATTCTCCTAGAGATGAATTAGTGAGAAATTTTTATAAAATAAACCATCAATATCAGACCTATGATTTTGTAGTTTCAAAGCAGGAAGAATTTCTAAGTCTTAACAAGCGAAGAATGTCTGTTTGGGACGCCTTGGATTACCTTAATACTTTAGTTGATGATAGCGACCCAGACATTGAGTTAGACCAATTGCAACACCTACTTCAAACTTCAGAGGCAATTCGTCAAGACGGGCACCCTGATTGGTTTGTGTTGACGGGACTGTTGCATGACTTAGGAAAGGTGTTGTGTTTGTATGGTGAGCCACAGTGGGCTGTAGTTGGTGATACTTATCCCGTGGGCTGCAAGTTTTCCAATAAAATTGTCTATCCTGAGTTTTTCGCCGAAAATCCAGATTACTCCGACGATCGATACAACACCAAGTTTGGAGTATATTCTGAAAAATGTGGCTTGGAGAATGTTAAAATGAGTTGGGGACACGATGAATACCTTTATCACGTGATGAAGGATTATTTACCTAAACCTGCACTTTACATCATTCGATACCATTCCTTCTATGCCCAGCACCGTGAAGAAGCCTATTCTCATTTGATGAATGAGGAAGATCACAAAAATTTTGAATGGGTAAAAAAATTCAATCCCTACGATTTGTACTCCAAGATCCCTGTCCCACCTGATGCTAAAGCCTTAAGACCATATTACGAAGATTTAATTGCCAAATACCTGCCTAAACAACTTCAGTTTTAATTGAGGGTAGATGATTAAAATAGGTATAATAGGGTTAGGGAGAATAGGGCGAGTTCATTTGACAAACATTCAGCACTTTATACCCAATGCCGAGGTAGTGGCTGCATGCAGCGGAAGTCAGAAAAGCCTTGCTTATGCAGAAAAATTTGGTGTTTCAAATCGTTTTACTTCATTAGAACAAATGTTGGCCGAGGTAAAAATGGACGCTGTTGTTCTTGCATCGCCTACTGCATTTCATTTTGATCACCTCAAGCTTGCTATTTCATCCCAAAAGCACATTTTTTGTGAAAAACCTATTGATTTATCCATTCAAAATTTACAACTACTTCAAAAGCAATTGAATCAGACTTCAGTTAAGTTTATGGTTGGCTTTAACCGTAGATACGATCCAAATATTTTAAGCATAAAAAAAGAATTGAATAAAAATAAACTTGGGCAAACCCAATCAATTAAGTTGATCAGTAGAGATCCTGGGCCTCCTCCAATGGAATTTATTAAAACTTCAGGAGGTCTTTTTTTGGATATGGCTATACATGATTTTGACCTAGCCAGACACTTGATGCGAAGTGAGGTTACAGAAGTATATAGTACAGCTAGTGTTTTTGGCGATTTGCCACTAGAGTCGGTTGGTGATATCGATACGGCGGTTACCATACTGAAATTTAAAAATAAAGGGTTTGCAACGATCGAAAACAGTAGGAACAGTACTTATGGATACGATCAGCGGGTAGAGGTTTTTGGTGAGCACGGAATGCTGTCATCAGCTAACAAAGCTGATAATAACGTTTCTTTTTCAGATGAGCAAGGGGTTCATCATCCCAAGCCTGTAGGTTTTTTTATTGAGCGCTATAAAGAATCCTACCTCAATATATTGGATTCATTTATTCAGTCTTTGGTAAATAAAGAAGATCCTCAATTAAGTTTTCAAGATGGTCTTCAGTCTTTAGCGATTAGTTTAGCTGCAAAGAAATCAAGTGAGGAGAATCGCGTTGTTTTACTTTCAGAAATCATTTAACTCATGTTTACATTTACCACTTTTCTAGCGTATACTTTATTTGTTGCAGTTTATGCATGGTTTAGGCTGAGAAAAGAAAAGTTGGGCTCGGAAGAGGGCTATTTTTTGGGAGGAAGAAGCTTGACAGGGATTGTTATTGCTGGATCTATGTTGTTGACGAATATTTCAACGGAACATTTAATTGGGATGAACGGTTCTTCTTATAAAAATGGTTTTATTGTCATCGGGTGGGAGGTTACTTCAGCCTTAGCACTAATTGCAGCAGCAGTCTATTTTATTCCAAAATACTTAAAGATGGGGTTGACGACCATTCCACAGTATTTGGAAAACAGATTTGATGGTATGTTGAGGTCTTACGTTGCTTTTTTCTTAATGATTTCTTTTGTGGTTACCTTATTGCCTATAGTGCTTTACACTGGTGCAATTAATCTAGAAAGTATCTTTAACATAACCGAAGTACTTGATGTTCCTAAAGAAATAGCCTTGTTGATTACCGTATCCGTGGTTGGATTGATAGGATCACTTTATGCTATTCTTGGAGGTTTGAAAGCAGTTGCTGTATCAGACACCATCAACGGGTATGGACTTTTAATTGGAGGGTTAGCCATTCCATTTTTGGCTTTATTAAGTATCGGTGAGGGTAATCCTATTGATGGTTTGACGAGGGTTTTTAATCATTCACCTCAAAAATTTAATGTTATAGGGGCAAAAGATTCTGTGCTTCCTTTTGAAGTGTTGTTTACGGGACTGATTGTCAACCAGTTGTATTTTTGGTCTATGAATCAGACAATTATTCAAAGGGCTTTAGGAGCAAAAAACCTTAAAGAGGCTCAAAAGGGATTGTTATTTACTGGTATGCTTAAAATTTTCATCCCATTAGTCATTATTTTGCCAGGTGTTATTGGCTTTTATTATTTCGGAGATTCACTTTATGATAGCCAGGATATGGTATATCCTGAAATAATTAAGAAAGTTCTACCCGCAAGCTTTGTTGGAATTTTTGCTGCCATTGTCATGGGTGCGGTTCTCAGTACTTTTAACAGTGTGCTTAACAGTTCAGCGACTATTTTTAGTTTGGACTTATACAAAAGACATTTTAATCCACAAGCTTCGGATAAGAAACTGGTTTTTATAGGAAAGTTAACATCTTCAGTACTCGCTATTTTTGCAATAGCTGTAGCTCCCTTTGTAGCTAAAGCTCCAGATGGCTTGTACCAGTTATTGCAGCAATTGAACGGAATTTTTTTTATTCCAATAGCCTCAATCATGCTGGTAGGGTTTTTCACTAAAAACATTTCTGCTTTAGCAGCCAAGGTGGCATTGTTTGTTGGCTTGATCTTTTACTTACTCGCTAGTTTTGTTTTTGATACTGGAATACATTTTGTTCATATTTGGGGAATAGAATTTATTTTGAATTTGGCGGTGATGTATCTGATATCTTACTTCTATCCCAATAAAAATGAATTTAATATCAGTGATTTAAAATTAGTTAAAATGGAACAATGGAAATACACCAAGCCTTTTTCTATTTTTCTGTGCTTGGTCACATTGATTATATACATCACCATGGGTTCCATCAATGGTTAATCGAATTGAACAAAATATGAACATTGTCCATAGACATAAATCCGATTAACTTTTCTATTTTTACTTATGCCATTAGTCGTAATCACCCTTGGGATCCTCCTTTTATTCCTTTTAATTTTAGTTGTTCGACTCAATGCTTTTATCGCATTTATACTTGTGGGACTGGCCATCGGTATGGGACAGGGAATGGAGCTCAATGCCATCGTTGATTCTATTGAAAAGGGGATAGGCAATACCTTAGGTTTTTTAGTAATGATATTAGGGTCGGGAGCCATGTTGGGTAAACTTGTCGCAGAGAGCGGTGCAGCTCAAAAGATAACCAATGGTCTGATTAAGCTTTTTGGCCTTAAAAACACTAGAATGGCAGTGATGCTAACCGGGTTTATCGTTGGGGTAACTATGTTTTATTCTGTAGGTTTTGTCATCTTAGTACCTTTGGTTTTTACAGTAGCAGCAGCAACCGGATTCTCTTTAATTTCAATTGCACTACCCATGTTAGCTGCTTTATCAGTTACTCACGGATTTCTTCCTCCTCACCCTGCACCAACAGCACTATCTGTAATGTTTGAGGCAGATATGGGAAAAACGTTACTCTACGGTTTGATAGTTGCTATCCCAGCCATTTTAATTTCAGGTCCCATTTTAATTCGTTTTATTCCCAAAGTGGAAGCCAAACCTTTAAAAGAATTCATGACCACTAAGGTGTTTTCTGAAGAAGAACTCCCTAGCTTTTCAAATAGTATTTTAACTGCATTATTACCTGTTATCTTAATTGCTGTATCAACTTTGATTGTGAATTTCTTCCCGATTGAAGGAATGTGGCTTTCTATAATCAAGTTTATTGGGAATCCAGTGATTGCATTATTGCTTACCGTATTAGCTGGAACATACACATTGGGCATTGCACGCGGTTTAAATATGGATGGAGTAATGAAAATATACGGTGCAGCTGTATCGGGTATTACCATGGTACTTTTAATTATTGCAGGTGCAGGTTCATTAAAACAAATTTTAATCGACAGCGGTGTGAGTGAGTATATTGGAAATCTACTTCAAATTACCTCCATGTCACCATTAGTAATTGGCTGGTTAATTGCTACACTTATCCGTTTTTCAGTTGGTTCTGCAACAGTTGCTGGATTGACAACTGCTGGAATTGTATTGCCCTTAGTTCAATCTACTGGAGTAAGTCCAGAATTGATGGTTTTATCAATTGGTTCAGGAAGTCTGATGCTTTCCCATGTGAATGACAGTGGATTTTGGCTTTTTAAAGAATACTTTAATTTAAATGTCAAAGAGACCCTATCTTCATGGACCGTTATGGAAACTTCAATAGGTATCAGTGGTTTATTGGGTGTTTTGATATTAAATCAATTTATATAGCAAATGAATAATTTCTTAAAAGAAAGAATAGAATCATTGGGTTTAATATTACCCCCGGCACCCAAGCCTTTGGGGGTGTACCGACCCCTTTTAGTCGTTGGGGACTACCTTTATGTTTCCGGTCAAGGACCCATATTGAATGACAGAGGCCTTATAACAGGAAAAGTAGGAGGTACACTTAATCGAGATCAAGGTAAAAATGCTGCACGACAAGTTGGGTTAACCATGCTTTCTACTCTAGTGACTCATATGGAATCAGGACTTCGTATCAAGCGGGTTATCAAGGTTTTAGGAATGGTTAATGCCACTCCCGAGTTTGAAGAACATCCCTATGTAGTCAATGGATTTAGTGAATTGATGGCCGAAGTGTTTGGTGAAGAACATGGAATCGGTGTTCGCAGTGCAGTAGGCATGTCCCTTCCTCAAAATATTGCAGTTGAAATTGAAGCTCATTTTTTATTGGAAAAATAATCTCAAATCATATTTATGTTAAACGAGCTTAAAGTTCAGAATGAAGAAAAGTTATTGACCCCTGGCTTGCTCGTATATCCTAAAAGGGTTCGACACAATATAAAGGCTATGCTTAAATTAGCCGGAGGAACTGAACGCTTGATTCCCCATATTAAGACCCATAAAATGGCAGCTGTCATCAAACTTCAAATGGATGCAGGAATCACTCAGTTCAAATGTGCAACTCTTGCTGAAATGCAATTGTTGATTAGTTGTGGGGTAAGTAAGATTCTTCTTGCGCATCAGCCTACCAAAGAAAAGATGCAACAATTTATTCATTGGCAAAAAGCAAATCCTGAAATAGCATTCTCAAGTTTGATAGATAATTTAGATTCTTTGAAAATTTTTTCTAACCTAGCAAAGCAGCAGGCTGTAAAGATCAATTTATGGATTGATTTGAACAATGGGATGAATCGAACTGGCATACTTCCTGAAAGGGCTGACCAACTCTACCGTGCTATAATTAAAGACCAAAATATAGTAATTCAAGGATTTCACATTTATGATGGTCATATTCGTCCTTTGGATTTAAAAGAGAGAATTGCAAAGTGTGATAAGGATTTTAAGCCAGTTCAAGCGTTGATCAGCCGCATTAAGTCAAAAGGAGGTAGTGTTCCCAACATAATTACAGGAGGTTCTCCAAGTTTTTATCCTCATGCATTACGGAAAAGTACATTATTAAGTCCAGGGACAACTTTATTATGGGATTTAGGATATAAAAAGATTTGGGAAGAGTCGCCTTTTCTCAATGCAGCTGTTTTAATCACTCGTTTGATTAGTAAGCCTAATGATAATATCTATTGTTTTGATTTGGGACATAAAGCTGTAGCTTCAGAAATGCCCCTGCCCAGAGTTGAAATTATTGGGATGGAGAATGCTGTTCACAAGGGGCAAAGTGAAGAGCATTTAATTGTAGAGTTTAAAAAAGAGAACAATTTTAAAGTTGGAGATCTGTTTTATGCTTTGCCTTATCATATTTGTCCCACTGTAGCAAAATACAACAGAGCTTATACTGTAGAAAATGGAGCACACACAGGCTATTGGGACGTGCAGGCTCGTGATTATCAAATTGAATTAAACCAATGAAGTTTATCTTTGATGCCCATTTAGACCTATCTATGAATGCTCTAGAATGGAATAGGGATTTCCGAATGGAGGTTTCTGAGATCCGTGTTTTAGAGTCAGGGATGGTTGATTTACCCGATCGTGAAAAAGGAGTGGTCTCCTTTCCAGCAATGCGAAAGGGGAATATAGGCTTATGTATGGCAACATTAATTGCCCGCTACGTTAAGCCTAACAATAAACTGCCTGGATGGAATTCTCCAGAGCAAGCATGGGCACAAACCCAAGGGCAGCTTGCCTGGTACCGTGCGATGGAGCTAGACAACCAATTATATCAGATACAGACTAAAGAGCAGTTGGATAAGCACCTTACCCAATGGGAACAAAATCCTAAAGAAACACCTATTGGATATATTTTAACACTTGAGGGTGCAGACTCTATAGTCAATATGGATTATTTGCACCAAATGTATAGAGAGGGACTACGTGCAATCGGACCTGCACATTACGGACCTGGGACTTATGCTTTTGGAACCGATTCAACTGGGGGTATAGGCCTAAAAGGGAAATCCTTACTAAAGGAAATCTCAGAATTAAAACTGATTTTAGATGCCACTCATTTATGTGATCAGAGTTTTTGGGAGACCTTAGAAGTTTATGATGGTCCAATATGGGCAAGCCACAGCAATGTAAGAAAATGGGTGCCTGATGAGCGTCAGTTTAACGATGATCAAATTAAAGCCTTGCTAGAACGAGATGCTGTCATTGGAATGGCTTTTGATGCTTGGATGATGCTTCCAAATTGGAAGCGTGGAATTACAGATCCTTACAAAAGTGGGTTGACTTTGGAGACCATTGTCAATCATATTGACCATATTTGTCAGTTGGCCGGTAATTCAGAGCATGTTATGCTGGGTTCTGATCTTGATGGTGGATTTGGAAAAGAGCAATGCCCCTTCGACTTAGACACTATAACTGACCTTCAAAAGCTGGATAACATTCTCAATCAGAGAGGATATGTTGTTCAAGACGTTGAAAATATTTTTAATAAAAATGGGCTTCGTTTTTTGAGAAAAAACCTTTCCGAATAAGTTTTTCTTTGAAAAAGATCAAGTTAAATGCTATATGTTTTATTTTCACATAAATTCAATTTTCTAATATGAAATCATTTTTTAACGTTGCTTTAGTTTTAATAATGTTTTTTTCAAATTTAAATGCTCAGCGCAAATTTGAGTCCACTGCTCGTGCAATAGGCCTTGAAAGCATAGAAAAGTTTAAATCTTTTTTGGCATTACCTAATGATGCCGCGAAACCAGATGATATTAAGGTCAATATTTCTTGGGCTAAATCAGAATTAGAGGCTTTAGGTTTTGAGGTCAATACCCTAGAAACGTCAGCATTACCCCTTTTGTTAGCAAATTTGAAGGCTAAGAAATCAAAGCCCACCCTAGCTTTTTATATGCATTTAGATGGTCAAGCAGTAGATGGAACAAAATGGAATCAAAAAGATCCTTACACAGCAGTTTTAAAATCGAAAAATGGTAAAGAATTTAACCCAATTAGTTGGGATAACTTAAAGGGCCAAGAAATTGATGATTATCGAATCTTTGCGCGTTCGAGTGCAGATGACAAGGGCCCTTTTGTAATGCTTTTAACGGCCTTAAATTATCTAAAAAAAGAGGGTAAATCGACTGCATACAATATTAAATTAATCTTAGATTTCGAAGAAGAACAAAGTTCTCCAGGTTTGCCAGAGGCTGTAAAGAAATTTAAAGATCAGTTAACAGCAGACTTACTTCTAATCTTAGACGGTCCTGTTCATTCTTCAGCAAAACCCACTTTAGTTTTTGGAAATCGCGGTATAGCGGCATTAACACTTACAGCCTTTGGCCCGCTGGTGCCTCAACACAGCGGACATTATGGGAACTACATACCTAACCCTGCTTTGGAGCTGTCCAAGGCATTAGCTTCTATGAAAGACAATCAGGGTCGTGTTGTAATCTCTGGATTTTATGATGGAATTAATTTGGATGCAGCTACTAAAAAAATTCTTGAAGGTGTGCCAACAGAAGATAAAGCGATTAAGGAACGTACCCAGATCAAAAGAAATGATAGGGTAGGAAATACTTATCAAGAGTCAATACAATACCCTTCCCTAAATATACGTGGTTTGCAAAGTGGATGGGTAGGGGACGAAGCGAGAACCATTATCCCGGCCACTGCTACTGCAGAAATTGACATCCGACTTGTAGTTGAAAGTAATCCCTACAAATTGATTGAGGGAGTTAAGACACATTTAATGAATCAAGGCTATACCGTTCTTGACCATCAGCCAACAAAAGAAGAACGGATGAGTCAAGACAGAATTATACAAATGACATCGAATGTAGCTTACCCAGCCTTTAGGACAGCTACCCAATCTAAAGAAGGAAAATGGTTGAGTAACATTTTGGCGGAATATTATAATGAAAAACCTATTATTATCAGAACCAGTGGGGGCTCGGTTCCAATCTCCCCTTTTGTATCTGAGTTAGGTGTTCCAGCCATAGGGGTGCCTACCGTCAACTTAGACAACAATCAGCACAGTCCAAATGAAAATCTTCGTATAGGAAATTACCTCACTGGTATTGAAAGCTTTTTAGCTATACTGACATCAAAATTCTAACCCTATCGTCCGTTAAACCAAAGCATTACAAAAACAACTACAAGAACTACGAAAATTGAAGTGCTTACATCTTTCCAGTCGAATGATGCCTTTGTAATTTTCTTTTCTTCGGAACTGACCGTTCCAAGTGTTAGATTCAATACTTTCTCCGATTTAGGTTCCTCTGTTGCAAGACTAACAGCTGTAATAAGCAGTAGACAAAGGAAAAAAAAACAAGAGCCAAACGAAAGGTAATTCATTGTGCCAACTATATATAAGAAGCTTCCCGGATTCAGAGAATCACTCATAATTTCTAAAAATATCCTGCCAAAGCCAATAATAAAACCGCTGATTAAGGTGACATAAGCACCTTGGGCATTGATACGTTTATGCATAATTCCCATAATAAAAACCGCTGCTATGGGAGGAGCAATATAGGTTTGGACTGATTGTAGGTATTCGTAGAGCACACCTGAAATATTCGCCATGATGGGTATCCAAAAAATCCCAATAATAACAACCACTACAGTTGCGAGTTGACCAGTTTGAACTAGTTTTTTCTCAGGGGTTTTAGGTTTTAATTTTTTATAAATATCTACAGTAAAAAGGGTAGATACTGAATTAAATACAGAAGCCAAAGAACTCATCAAAGCAGCTAATAGACCGGCTGCAACGAGACCCCTTAGTCCTGCTGGGAGCAGATTACTCATCAATACAGGGAAGGCTTGATCAGCACTTTCCCATTCCAATTCCCCTCTCATTTTGAGTGTTAATGCAATTACTCCTGGGATCAAAAAAAGAAAAACAGGTAATAACTTCAACAAGGCACTAAAAATAGTACCTCTTCTTCCTTCTTTAATATTTTTAGCGGTTAGTGTTCTTTGGACAATGTATTGATCAGTACACCAATACCAAATACCAACTACAGTACTTGAAATAAACAAGGAGGGCCAGGGGAAATTGGGATCTGAGGCAGGACGCCACATATTTAAATATTCAGGAGTTACTGTTGCTTTCATACTTTCCCATCCACCTACTCGATCCAAACCAATATAGGTTAAAACAGCTGCACCAGCTACTAGTACTAGGGCTTGTAAGGTTTCAGTATAGACGACTGCTCTCATTCCTCCCAATACAGTGTATATCCCTGTTAAAATAACCGTAGCAATGGCACCGGTCCAAAAATCAATTCCCAAAAGAGCAGACACTACAATTCCTCCTGCGTATATCGTTACAGAAATTTTAGTAAGCACATAGGCGACAATAGAAAATACAGATAAAATCCACCGAATCCGAGAATCAAAACGCTTTTCTAAAAATTCTGGCATGGTAAAAACTCCTGCACGTTGATAAAAAGGTAAAAAGACCCATCCCAAAATCAATACAATCCATGCATGAACCTCATAGATAAGCATGGGAAGTTTGTCACTAGCACCTGCTCCTGCAAGTCCTACGACATGTTCAGATCCAATATTAGAAGCAAAAATTGAGGCTCCTACAACAAACCATCCCACATTTCGTCCCGCTAAAAAGTAGTCTTCCGTATTATCTTTTTTACTCTTTATAACCCAGATTACGATCCCAGCTAGTATACTAAAGTAGATTCCAATTGAAATCCAGTCTAATAATCCTAATGTTTGCATGTTCCTTTTTTAATCTTTAAAAATCAGAAAATAGAGTAAATTTAAATTGTGTTTTGGTGTTGTAAACCTCTCCTGCTATCAATTCTGTTGAAGGGAAAGATGATTCGTTGGGTGAATTCGGAAAATGTTGTGTCTCAAGACACAATCCTGACCTGTAATTGTAATAGGATTCGGAATTTTTCACTGGATTAGAACCGTCTAAAAAGTTACCAGAGTAAAATTGAATTGCGGGCTGGTCAGTGAATACTTCCATTTGAATTCCAGAGCTTTCGTTTTTCAAAATTGCAGCTGATCGAAGTCCTTTGTTTGGGTTGTCAAGTACCCAGCAATGATCGTAACCTAATCCGCGTTCTAATTGTATATCTTCTTTTAAGATATCCCTTCCAATTGCTTTAAATGTTGTAAAGTCAAAAGGTGTTCCCACCACACTTGCAATTTCACCCGTAGGGATGAGGGTTTCATCAACGGGTAAATAAGAGGGAGCATTGAGCATTAATTCATGATTCAAAATATCTTTTTCTCCGGAGAGGTTGAAATAGGAGTGCTGAGTGAGGTTTAATACTGTTTTTTTGTCAGTTGTCGCTTTGTATTTTACTTCTAATATATTGTCTTTTGTTAGGGTATAAATGACTTCTACATTTAAGTTTCCAGGATAACCTTCTTCAAGGTTCTTACTTAAGTAGCTGAGATTTAAAACAGCCTTTTCATTCTCAACACTAGAACTTGCAGCCCAAACTACTTTATCAAAACCTTTTGTTCCCCCATGAAGGTGATTTTTACCGTTGTTTTGAACAAGGTTGTATTCTACTCCATCGAGCCTGAATTTTCCATCAGCTATTCGGTTTCCATAGCGCCCAATTAATGCTCCAAAGTAAGGACTCCCTTTTTCATAATCGCTGAGGTTGTCATAGCCTAGAACAACATCTGTTAGGCTTCCTGCAGCATTTGGAACATATAGATTGGTTATGATACCACCATAGGTTATGATTTCAACCCTCATACCTGATTTATTGCTTAGGGTGTAGCGATCAACCTTTTTTTTATCGGTAGTCGTTCCAAATGACTCCTTTTCAATAAATACACTTTTTTCAGTCTCTTGACTGCAGGAATATAGACTAGCGAAAACAAGTAGGAGGACAATTAATTTTTCCATAAATTATTTTATGATTTATACCTTCCATAAGATATGGAGATTTGCTTAAATGTCAATGTTGTAATCTTAGATTCTATAGTATTAGCTTTAAGGTTGAGTTGTTTGGGGTATTTGTGGATGTCTGATGGGATTGTATTCTTAAATAAAAATCATAATTATATTTTATATTAAGCGTTTTATAAAATGAAGTATTTATGTAGTAATTGATTTCATTAAATTTTGTTTTTTAAACATTAATTTTATTTTTATAATTAAGTTTATGGAACATTTATTTTATGAAAAGCTACCTGAGGGTATAAAAACAATATTTTATCAAGGAAAAAGGTTTTCAATAGAAGAATTTAACAAATTAAAAGATAACTCAAGATTAAAAAGCAGTCTGAAAAAAAAGATTTAATTCAAATTTATTTATCTTAATTATGTGAAAAAGAATCTAATTTTATTCTTGTTATTATCAAATCTTACCTACTCGCAAGATATTGAGTCAATAAAAGATTCTATTGTAAAATATCAGTTTATCACTCCCTCTAAAGCTATAGATTTTGGGATTGAATTTACAAACAATACCTACGACACCTCTCCAAACAAACTAATTCAACAAACTTACGGTCTTATAGGTCAAATCCTTCAAGAAAATGGTCTTGATTATCTGGCTTTAGAATATTTTAATAAATCCATAGAACAATACCAAGCTCTTGCTGATTCAGAAAAAAAATTCCCTGAAGTTAATTTACCACCCTGGACTATATTAAACATCGGTAATATCTATTTAAATAATAGAGATTTTGAAAAGGCCTCTGAAAAGTATAATCTGGCAATCGATTTATTTAAAAAAATAAAGGATAATGAGGTAAAATTTAATGGTCTTAATACATCATATTCTAATATTGGACTCCTAGAGGATTTAAAGGGAAATCTTGATCAAACAGATAGTCTCTACTTTGAAGTCTATCAGAGCAGATTATCAAAACCTAAACATGAGGATATCTTGTATTCATTAGCTCAGTTGTTAAGTGTAGAAATTAGAAAAAATGAATTGGCTGTTGCTTACAATAGATTAAAAGAAATTGACACTTATTATCTGGGTTTATCTTCAGAATTAAAAGACGCCGCAGGATCATTAGTTAGAAGAAATTATGGTTATTCTTATTTGGTTTTTGTTTCCTATTATCAATCCATAAAACAATATGACAAGGCAATCGAATATCTTGAGAAATCAAAAAATATTCTTTTTGATTTTCCAAATGAAATTCATGCCTTGGGCTCAAGGCTTGCAGAGTGTTACTTAGGCTTAAATAACCTAAAAATGGCTGAGCAAGTTGCAAAACAAAATCTTGATATAAAAAATCTAAATAAAAAAGAAAAAAAGTATAACTACAAAGTTTTAGAAAAAATCTACAAAAAGAAAAAAATAGACGCAGAGTTGATAAAAATAAAAGACTCATTAATAATCCTTTCCTCTTCTAGTTTTTCTTCAGGCTTGTTAAATAGTTTGGGGAAATTCGAAATAAGTCTTAGAATGGCTGAGTCTACTCGATTAATTAATGACAATAAATTAAAGCATAACAAACAATTATTTATTGCAATTATTTTAAGCGTTATATTTTTGTTTAGTTTTTTATTCATAAAGTCTAATTATAATCTTCAATTGGAGCAAAATAAAACACTTGAATTATCAAATTATAAATATAAAAATGAAGTTGAAAAGAAAAACAGAGAACTAACAAGTAAGGTTAATTTTATTTTACAGCGCAATGAGTATTTAAAAAAGATTCAATCTAAACTTGAATCATCTAAAAGTACTGATCATAATTTAAAATCTGTCTCTTATAATTTAAACTCTTTAATTAATTCAGAAAAATCATATAAGGAATTTGAAAATATGTTTGTAAATGTTTATCCAGAATTTTACAAAAAACTTAATGAATATGCTTCACTTACAAATAACGATTTAAGACTAGCAGCTTTTATAAAAATGAATCATTCTAACAATGAAATTGCAATTATTTCAGGTGTTTCAATCCGAACTATTGAAACACAACGTTACAGACTTTCTAAAAAATTAAATCTAAAAAAAGATCAATCCCTTAACTCTTTTTTATTATCAATTTAATTATTCGTTATTTATTTTTACAAATAAACCCCTAATTGTATTCTTTCATCTACCGAAAAAACGAATTCATATTTACGATAATCTAAAGTGGAGTCATTTATCTTAAAATCCGTTTTGGGATAGTCAATACTTTTGAACTTTTAGTTGTAAAGCACTTTATTTATTTCATAAAAAATAAAATACATGTAACAAAATTTGAGTCTTTATATTAAAAAAGATTAAATCATTGGCAAAATCTCTTAGTTGAGTTCAGATAATTCTAAACCTCTTAAACTAAACAACTCAGACTAAATTTTTCACAGAGCTGCTAAACGACACTTAACAAAGGTTTTATAAACAGTAGAGCTAGCAGGCCTTAGTGTTGTTCAAATGCATTTGAATATGCTTTAGGATAGCACCGCAAGACTTTAAAGAAGTTGATTAAGTTTGTTTAATTAGATTTTATGGGCCTGTAAAAGTCTTTTTTGTTGTTATCCCACTCAAAATCTGAATTGACCCTTTTTGTTTTAGCATTATAAAAAACTTCAATAAAGAACGGAAACTTATAGTTTTCTAGCTTCATTTGAACTATAAATGTGTAATAATGGTATTTATCGTAAGAACCAATAAAAGTATAATACGAATCAAATGAAATATTCATAATAAAATCAATGTTGGAATAATTACCTAAAACAAAATCAGAGATTGATTTGTTTATCGACTTTAGATCGTATTGTTTTGATTGATTAAAGTAAATTAAATTATTCCTAATACCTTTTATAATATCTTTATACTCATTTAAAATTTCATCGATAGAAGGTCTTTCTTTTTGATCTTGAATCAAAAGATCTTTTAAGTCTGGCAAATATCTCAACCTTTCAGTCTCTTTTTTGTTGAGTTCGAAGTCTCTTTTTTGAGGATTCCAAATATAAAATGTTTCTATTCGATCCGTTGAAGGATATTGAATTAACTCTAAATACCTAAATTCATTATTTTCATTTGTGCTTTTTATTTTTACCCTAACAATGTAATTTATAAAATGATACTTTAATATTTGATTTGTTTTTGTTTGATAAGACTGCCAAATAATATTTTCTACAGATTCAATATAATTACCAAATTTTTCGAAAATATAAAATTTAATTTTTTCGTTAAATGCGACATTAAATTGGGGAATAATTTCCCCTTGTTCTGTATTACTTAATAATTCTGTATTATAAATAAAACTTTCGATACTTATATTTTCTCCCTCCTGAGATAGTGTCGAAGCTGAAATAAAAAAAAGAGCAATAATTAAAGCTTTATTTATCATGAAAGTTTTTAGAATTTTAATTTAGCAATGTATAAATTATTTTATATAAGTATTTATTTGAAACTCCTTAAATCATTTGAACATAGCCAATAACTTCCCTACAAATATATAATTTAATTTGACCTTTATTGTAGAACAGCAAACACAACATTTAATATAAAATTAGAAGATTTATATCCCTTTTTGAAGGTGTGGTCAGCTTATTAGATTTAAATTAAATGAATAATAACTAAAGAATTAAGCTCCTCCATTATGCTATAAAGTAAGTCTTGCCAAATGAGTAAGGGCGGGTTTTTAGTTTCAAATCTGTTTAACAGTCCATTAAGTATTAATTCCAGCCTAAACTCTACCAATAAATACCAAATATTAATTTGACGATAGACCGAACCAAACAATTGCGATGCCACCAAAAATCATTAAGATTGATATTGATTTTAAAATAATTTTCATAATAAGATGCTTTTAGCCAATACAATTAAAAATGAGTACTGAAAAAATAAAGAATAATGCGAATATTAATCCTGTGTTTTTCAATGTGATATTTTACAATTAGAAAAAAGCAAAAACTCCAAAAAATATTTAAAGAATTTAAATAACAAGAGGTCTCCGCATTTTTAATAATAAAGACATGCAATTATAAAATTTAAAATTAAATGTAAAAAACAAAAAAGTACGTCATTTATACTGCGATTAATATTAAAGTAGAAATAGAACTAACAAAGACCGATGTAAATAAGTTAAGACACTTAATCGTGTTAAAGAAACAAATAAGAGTAAATAAGTCAAAAAATGAAGAAGGACATAATGCGTTTGATAGCCTAATTGATCCGATTTTTTGACAATAGCAGAGGTATTTTCCCAACTACTTTTTAGTCAGGATTTCTGTTGTCTAATAAATCTTCATCTCCTTCACAAAATGGTGCAAACCAAGAAATTTTTGCTCCATCAAATTGAAACGGTTTATTTGTTTTCATCAACACAAGGTTAATTAAAATTGACCTTTTCTTAAAAGCCTACCCAAAAATTCTAGAAGAAACTGTATCCTTTTAATAAATAAAGTGTTAAGCATTCTTTACAATTGAAGTTTTTAAATCCATTTTCAAGATTTAAAAGGAATTATTAATTATAAATCAACTAAATCAAAAAAATCAAAATACTACTTCTTAGGATTTTAAGGTTTATGATGAGAAAGAAAAATTGGTATTACGTGCAGTATATTTGCAGTAACTCAATATCTAAAGATATCATTTAATTAGATAATTTAGTTAAAAATAAAATGGTAATGGGTTTTGAATTTCTTTTTGATAATGATTTTCCTTCTGGAGTTAAATCAGTATTTGTAAATGGTAAAAAATATACTAAAAATGAGTTTTTGGAAATTAAAAAACAAAAAAAACTAAACGTCAAAGAAATCAAGATTGACATTTAATCAATTTCTACAAATCATTTTTGTTGTTGGGATTGCTATCATCTTATTCTTATATTTAAAAAATTAGACTTTTAGGTGCATAAATACGTCATTTTTATATTATTAATAACCAATTTCTCACTTTCACAAGAAACTGCTAGAATTGCAGATTCTATTTTTAAATACAAAAAAATAAATCCAGATCGTGCACTTGAATTTGGGATAGAGTACAATAATTTAACTTTAAATAGGAAATATGATCTTGAGACCCAACAAGTTTTCGGAGCTCTAGGAGAAATTCTTAGTGGTATGGGGTTGCATGCACCCGCATTAAATTTTCTAAAACAATCAATTAAAATTTACGAAACACTTCCCGTAAAGGATAGAAAATTCCCCGAACTTGAAAAGCCTCCCGGAGTATTACTTGTTATTGGAAATATCTATTTTAGTAATTCTAATTATGATAAGGCAGATGAACTATTTGTTCAAGCAATTGATCTTTTTGAAAAGATGAATGATGAACAAGCCAAATTTTTCGGGATCAATACTTCAATGTCAAATCGTGCCCTAATAAAACAAGCTAGAAATGATTATGATGGAGCTGAAAAGATTTTTAGAGAAGTTTACAAACGAAGAAAAGAATATGGAAAGGCTATAGATGTTTTATATTCTATGAATAGTATCCTTACGAGTTTATTATTGAAAAATGAAAATGCGAATGCTAAAAGCTTTTTGCTTTCTGCAAAGAATTTTTATGATAAGGAAGTTAAATCAGGGAATAAAAATCCTCTTCTAAAAAGAAATATGGGTTATGGATATATGTCTTTTGGCGCTATCATGCAGTATAAAAAGGAATTCGAAAAAGCTATCATTTACCTTGAAAAAGCTCAAGACCTCCTTGTAGATTTTCCCATCGATGCAGCTGCAACAGGATCGAGATTAGCCGAATGTTATCTTGCCTTAAACCAATTTGAAGAGGCTGAAAATATTGCAATTAAAAATCTTGAGTATATAAACCTTAATGAACAAGAAAAAAAATATAACTATAACGTATTAGAAAAAATTTATAAAGAAAAGGGATTTAATTCTGATCTTTTAAGGATTAAAGATTCAATCATATCAATGTTATCAGGAGTATCAACATTAAAAACCCTAAAATCCTTAGATAACTTCTCAACTGAAGTTAAGTTAGCAAATTCTGCAAGAGAATTAAATGAAAGTAAAATAAAGTATAATACTTACTTATATATTTTAATTATTTGTTTTATTGTTTTGTTGTTTTTATTGATCACCATAAGATTCAATTATAACTTTCAAAAGGAAAAAGGTAATCGTCTAGAGGTAGAAAAACAACTTATCTCTTCTGAATTAGACGAAAAAAATAGAGAGCTTGTGAGTAAAGCTAATTTTATATTACAGCGGAATGAGTATTTAAAAAAGATTATGTCAAAGCTAGAATCAACTGTTTCTAAGAATGATAATTTACAATCGGTATCTTACGAGTTGAATTCTGTTATTAATTCAGAAAAATCATATAAAGATTTTGATAAAATGTTTGTAAAAGTTTATCCCCATTTCTACAAGGAACTTAATAAAACAGCTTCACTTACTAGTACAGATTTAAGATTAGCTTCATATATAAAAATGAATCATACAAATAGTGAGATTGCAATTATTACCGGAGTGTCTTCTCGAACTGTTGAAAGCCAACGCTACAGACTTTCTAAAAAATTAAATATAGAAAAAGATCAATCATTGAATTCATTTTTAATGTCGATCTAGTAATTACTGAATAGTATTTAATGATCAAATACTAAATTTTCATCCTTTTTTAATTAATTTACACTGCATTTATACTGCAATACTTTTTAGGCTTATGTCATTAAGATACTTTAGCAAATAATTCTTAGTAGAGTTCATGCAAGCAAAAAAATTTGAAGTAACATTTGCTAAAATCTATCCTGATTTTACAAAAAAACTTATCCAGAGCACAAGTAATTTATCTCCCCAAGAGGTAAAGGTATGTATGTGTATGAAGATGAGTTTTTCTAATGCTCAAATCCAAGAGCATTTAAATATTTCAA
>Ga0233397_1000198_pt1 | contig 31193 bp, 28 predicted proteins | sample 35DmetaG_FD_189957 | JGI IMG/M metagenome (GOLD analysis project Ga0233397, IMG submission 189957) | Seawater microbial communities from Monterey Bay, California, United States - 35D | ecosystem: Environmental > Aquatic > Marine > Coastal | place: USA: California | collected 2016-10-20
TGATGGAAATTGTAGGAGTAGTAGTCATGGCTTCAGAGAAGACAGCTGTTATGGTGACTACCTCGGAGGTAGAAACCAAATTATCACTATCGGTGTCGGTTAAAGTAACTGTAGGTGCTGTTGTATTTAATGTAAAGGTAATGCTATCTGTTCCTGAGTAGGCACCTGCTGTAGTCCTTACCGTACCTGAAACTGTAGCAAAATAGGTTCCACTTGGGGGGACTCCGCCACTATCGACATCCCAGACGTACCTGAAACTAGAGTAGCTGCCAGTGCCATTCTTATACCATGAAATAGTGTCATCTCTAGAAGAAGCCGAGACAATATCCATACCCCCATCCCCGTCTATGTCTGCCACAAATACAAATTGTGCACCATTTGCTCTTGTAGCTACAACAGCTTTAGTCCAAATAGGATCTGCAGCCCCGTTATTCTCATACCAAACAATAGCGTCATTAGTATCAGCACTATAGACAATATCCATATCCCCATCTCCGTCCATATCTGCTGCAAATACAGACTGGGCATTATCTGCATTTGTTGTGATATTACGAGCGGACCAAGAAGGATCTGCACCTCCTAGGGCTGAAGTATTACCGTTATTCTCATACCATGCAATGGTGTGGTCATCATCAGAAGCCGATAGAATATCCATATCTCCATCCCCGTCCATATCTGCTGCAAATACAGACCCAGCCTGATCTGCATTTGTTGCGATATTACCAGCGGACCAGGAAGAAGCGTCACCATTATTATTCTCATACCAAGCAATTGTATCATCCACTCCGGAAGACGAGACAATATCCAAATCTCCATCTCCGTCCATATCTGCTACAAAGACAGAGGATGCACCATCTGCGCTTGTTGCTATAACAGCTTTAGTCCAAGTAGGATCTGCAGCTCCGTTATTCTCATACCAAGCAATGGTGTCATCATAAGCGGAAGACGAGACAATATCCATATCTCCATCCCCATCCATATCTGCTGCAAAGACAAAAGTTGCACCATCTGCGTCTGTTACAATATCAGCAGCGGTCCAAGAAGGATCTGCAGCCCCGTTATTCTCATACCATGCAATGGTGTCATCCAATATAGAAGCTGATACTATATCCATATCTCCATCCCCGTCCATATCTGCCGCATAGACAGATCTTGCACCATCTGCACTTGATGCGGTGAATCTACTGACGATATCAGCAGCGGTCCAAGAAGAACCGTCACCATTATTATTCTCATACCAAGCAATTTTGTCATCATTCATAGAAGCCGATACTATATCCATATCTCCATCCCCGTCCATATCTGCTGCAAAGACAGATTTTGCACCATCTGCACTTGTTGCTATATCAGCAGCAGTAAAGGAAGCTGTTCCGCTAAATATTGTCATCGCTACATTAGTTACTACCCCAGTAATGGAAATTGTAGGTGTAGCTGTCATCCCTTCACTAAATTTAGCTGTGATTGTAACTGTATCTGAAGAAGCCAGTAGATTATCCGTATCGGTATCTGTTAGAGTAACAGTTACATTGGAAATACATGTTCCCCACTGGGGTTGTTTGGAAGCGTCATTTCTCCAAGTAGAATTAGCACCGTCTTTAAAATCATTAGGTTCACTACTAAGTTGTGAAACACACCATCCTGAGAGGTCTTGATTGAAATTGTCATTGTACTGAAACATCCCGAGCATATTACCTACATTAGAAGTATTCCAGTTACCAATATCTTGATTGAATGCATCTGCCTGATAAAACATTTGGTTCATAGTAGTTACACTAGAAGTATCCCAATTATTTATCGTATTACTACCCCCATTATTAAAACCACTATTACCTGAAAACATAGAACTCATATTGGTAACTTTTGAAGTATTCCAAGCCCCAATATTTTGATTGAATGCATCTGCATCATTAAATATACTTGCCATGGTAGTTACTTTTGATGTATCCCAATTACCTATCGAACCACTGCCCCCATTATTAAATCCACTGTTAGATGAAAACATATAACTCATATTGGTTACTTTTGATGTATTCCAGGCCCCTATGTTTTGATTGAATGCATTTGCCCCTTGAAAGGCAGTACCCATAGTAGTAACATTCGAAGTGTTCCAATTACCAATATTTTGATTAAATGAATTAGCATTATTAAACATTCGAGTCATGTTTGTATTACTGGATGTATCCCAGGATCCAATATTTTGATTAAATGCATTAGCATTATAAAACATTTGATACATGGTAGTTACGCTTGATGTATCCCAATTATTTATGGTATTACTACCCCCATTATTAAATGCTTGAGCTGTTAAAAACATAGAGTTCATGTTTGTATTACTGGATGTATCCCAAGCACCTATGTTTTGATTGAATGAGGTTGCCCCTTTAAACATTTCATACATGGTAGTGACGTTAGAAGTGTCCCAAAAACCAATATTCGTATTAAATGAAGTGTTACCATCAAAAAGACCACTCATATTTGTAACAAGAGTAGTCACTAAGTTGTAGTTCCCTGCATTAACAAGGGTTTTTATACCATTTGTTCCAGTACCATTTTCAACAGCGGTATATAGCGTACCACTTACCATACCCGTATCTCCTGCACTACATCCAGAACATTTCACAGTCACCCCATTTGAAGCCAAATAAAAAGTAGGGCTTATAGTAAGGGTAAGGGAAGCATTTCCGGAGTAGGGTAAACTATTTGTATCAGTTGCAGTTGCGGTAACATTCAGTGTAGTGCCTGAAGAAATATTTGAAGGTACTTGCCAGTAGTAAGTCCATACTGCAGCGGTTGCACTTTGTGTCATTGAAACATTGGTAACCACACCCGCTATTGAAATCGTTGGTGAGGCATTCATGTTTATAGAGAAGATAGCAGTGAGTGTTACCTGTCCCGTGGTAATTACATTATCCGAATCATTAGAGGTGATGGTAAGGGTTGCTGGAGAATTTGATCCTGCAGCTACTTTAGGACTTCTACAAGCAGTCCCACGACCTGAAAACCTTGGTCTTAAAGAAGAATTGTTTTTTATAGGATTGTTGTTACCCCAAATATTTTGTCTGTTATTGTAAATGTTTTGGTTATTAGGAAAACACCAATAAGATAAATCTTGATTTAAACTGCCAGCATTGTCAAATAATTGATTTACCCCATTTTGATCATTCATACTTGAAACATCCCAATAACCAATGTCTTGGTTAAAAGCCCCAGCATTTTGAAAAAGCCCTTGCATGTTCGAAACATCTGATGTGTCCCAAGAACTTATATCTTGATTAAATGAATTGTTGTTTTGAAATAAACCTTGCATGTTAGTAATCCCAGAAGTACATACACAGGATACATCTTGCCCCCCTGAGATCATTGAAACAAGAGTGCTTCTATTAACCTTTGTGTAAGTTTTACCGCCTACAGAGCCCGTACCCCCAACTGAAGCATTGTCACAAGTAATAGTTTTATTGTTAGAAGCTAATTGAAAATTTTGAGCTGACAGACTAAAGCTTGAAACAACAAACAATAAACTAAAAAGCAAGAAAGATTGATGCCTACAAAAAGATATCATTTGCTTTATAAACTTGAAATTAGTTATATGCATAAAATCACGTTTGTCAAACTTTTTGATCTCTCAAGACCAAACTTGTGTCTTACACTCGATCTTAAGTTAGCTAAGGTGCTTTTTGAAATTTTTAAATGCTCTTGAATTTGAGTATTAGAAAAACTCATCTTGATGCACATACATACTTTAATCTCCTGTGGAGATAAATCATCTCTGACCTGTACAAGTTTACTTGTAAAGTCAGGATAGATTTTAGCAAATGTTAATTCAAACTTTCTTGTTTCCATGAACTCATAAAATTCTTCGAAGCAAATTTGTCATTATAATATGAGTTCAAAAAATGCTGCAGTATTAATGCAGTAATATTTTTGGGGTAATGCAGTAATATTAAAGTGAGTTTGTATGACTAGTTCAGTAATAAAAAAGAGTTTATTAGTAAAAAAGCATTAATAATTATTACATCGATAAAAGAAAAGAATTCAGTGATTGATCTTTTTTTAAATATAATTTCTTAGAAAGCCTGTAGCGTTGGCTTTCAACAGTTCTAGATGACACTCCAGAAATAATTGCAATTTCACTATTTGTGTGATTCATTTTTATATAGGATGCTAGTCTTAAATCTGTTGTTGAAAGCTCTGCGATTTGGTTAAGTTTAGTATAAAATTCTGGATAAACGTTTACAAACATTTTATCAAAATCTTTATAGGATTTATCTGAATTAATAACAGAATTTAATTCATAAGACGCTGATTGTAAATCACTGTTATCTGGCTCTTTAGATGACTCCAGTTTTGTTTTAATTTTTTTCAAATATTCATTTCTTTGTAAGATAAAATTTGATTTGCTTACAAGTTCTCTGTTTTTTTGATCTAGTTCGTTAATAATAAGTTTTTTTTCAGCCTCTAAACGGTTTCCTACTTCCTTTTGTAGATTATAATTGATTCTTATAGTTACTAATGAGAAAAATAATATAACAGAGCAAATAATTAAAATGTATAAATATGTGTTGTATTTGATCTTACTCTCATTTAATTGCCTTGCTGAACTCGCTAGTTGAATTTCAGTTTCTAAGTTATTTAAGGATTTCATTGTTTTGAATGACGATAATCCTGATGTCATTAATATAAGTGAATCTTTAACTTGTAAAAGTTTAGAATTCATCCCCTTTATTTTATAAATCTTCTCTAGAACCTTATAGTTATATTGTTTTTCTTTTTCGTTTAGATTTTTTAATTCAAGATTTTTAATTGCAATATTTTCAGCTTCTTCTAAATTATTTAATGCGAGATGAGATTCAGCTAATCTTGATCCTATCGCGGCTAAATCGATTGGAAAATCTTTAAGATAGGTTTTGGATTCATTAAGGTAGAGAATAGCTTTTTTAAATTGTTTTTTATATTGCATGATAGCACCGAAAGAAGAAAACACATAACCCATATTTCTTTTTAAAATCGGATTATTCTTAACCGATTTAATTTCTTTTTTGTAAAAATTTTTTGCTCTACTTAATAAATTTTCAGCACTTGCAATTTCATTTTTTAATAAAGAAATTACTAGAAGATTATTCATGGAATATAAAATATCCTCTGCCTTGCCGTATTGTTTTCTTCGTTGGTAAACATCTCTAAAAATCTTTTCAGCTCCATTGTAATCTTTTTTAACTTGTTTTATTAATGCCCGATTTGACATAGCAGTATTGATGCCAAAAAATTTAGCTTCTTGATCTGATGTTTTTTCATAAAGGCTTATTGTTTGAGAAAAAAAATCATCTGCCTTATCATATTCTCCATTACTAAAATAAATGTTTCCTATAACAAGTAAAACCCCTGGTGGCTGGTCTATTTCAGGGAATTTTCTTTCTTTTTCTGGGAGGGCCTCATAAAGTTTTATTGATCGTTTTAGATAATCCAATGCAGCTGCATCTAATCCCATATTACTCAGAATTTCTCCAATAGCTCCAAAAACTTGTTGAATTTCATTATTAGGCTTTATATCTAAGACTAGATTATTATACTGGATTCCGTAGTCAAGTGCAAGAGTTGGATTAATTTGTTTATACTTGATAATTGAGTCACTGAGTTGACTGCTATCTTGAGAATAAGCAAAACATATAGTTAGAAATATAAAAAGAAAGTATCTAAACACTTTGGTTATTTCATTAAATATAAGAATATCATAATAGTTAAAGAAAATATCAGAAGGATCTGAATAAATTCTCTAAGATTCAATACTAGCTTTTTTTTTCTTGAAGTATCTTTTTTTTAGTTCTAAAAATTCCTGTTTGGTAATTTTTTTACCATCTATACACATATATCTAATTCCTACAGGAAAATCAGAATAAAATAAATGTTCTAAACTCATTATTTTTTTTTGTTTAAAATTATAAAATCTGATTTTATAAATATCTTCTTTAGCTACTGCAAAAACACTGCATAAAAAAACTCATCAGAAGTTAGTCTTCAGTTTGAATCTGAATAGGATTATCTTTTATTTTATTTTCATTTTTTGTAGTTTTAATCGTAAACCAATAATTTATGTGACAAGTGATTTAGTTCACAATGAATTTAGAAAAGACCAGATCATTTCAAACATTTAAAAACATTAACATGAAGCCTTTAGTTCAAATATCTCTAGATCTCACAAATATTGATGAAGCGTTGGAAACAGCAGCCATGGCAATGCGTGCAGGAGTCGATTGGCTTGAAGCCGGAACACCATTAATTCTTGCCGAAGGGCTTCATGGAGTTAGAAAACTTAGAGAATCATTCCCTAAAACTCCAATTGTAGCAGATTTAAAAACAATGGATGGTGGTTATCTAGAAGCTGAGATGATGGCAAAAGCAGGTGCAACTCATGTTGTGGTTATGGCTAGAGCTCATAAAGAAACAATAAAATGTGTTGTTCAGGCTGGAAAAGATTTTGGAATCAAAGTTATGGGAGATAACATGATTAGTGAAAACATGGTTGATGGAGCAAAATTTCTTGAAGACCTTGGATGTGATTTTATAATTCATCATATAGGCTACGATGAAAGAAGAGGTATAAAAGCATCTGGTAGAGAAATGCCTAGTCCATTAGATGAATTATCTGAAATTGTAAAGGCAGTAGATGTTCCCGTTCAGGCTGTAGGAGGACTTTCTTTAGAACAAGCCGTAAAATGCCCCCAGTATGGTGCGCCCTTAGTTGTCCTTGGTGCTCCCCTTGTAATAGATGCTGATTCATTTAAAACTGCAGATGGAAATCTAGAATCATCCCTAAAAAAAATATGCATTGCAATACATTCTCAAACCGTATTAACAGATAAGAATTAATGTCTTTACCAAATAAAATCCCTGGAGTTGTAAATTATTCTGAAGAAAAAGGCTCAGTCGAATTAAGAGAAATAGAGCTTCCAAAAATTGGTGGGAATGATGTACTGCTTCAAGTAGAAAATGTAGGTGTATGTGGTTCAGATCTTCATCAATGGACTTCAGATCATAGCTGGAAGGTAAATTATCCTGTTGTTCTGGGTCATGAATTTGGAGGTATTATTGTTCAGCTAGGAAAAAATGTAAATGGCTTCAAAATTGGAGACCGTGTTGTAAGTGAGACTGCAGCTGTAATTGACAGTCAAAATCCGATGAGTAAAATCGGTCTATATAATCTTGACCCAACAAGGAAAGGTTTTGGTTATGGAGTAAATGGTGCAATGACAAAATATGTAAGTACACCAGCAAGGTGTCTTCATCATATTCCTGATAGTCTTTCATTTGAAGAGGCTTGTTTAACTGAGCCATGTTGTGTTGCCTATAATGCAATTGTCGAGAATTCTAATGTTAAACCTGGTGATAGAGTTTTAGTTATAGGGCCAGGCACAATTGGAATTCTGTGTGCTGTAATTTCTAAAATTTGTGGAGCTGAAGTTGCCATACTAGGACTTGAAAATGATAAGAATAGACTTTTAAAGGCTGAAAATTATAATATAAAAACAATTATAAATGACGGTTCAAAATGGGCAAAAGAGAAAGATGGTCTAGGAGTTGATCTTGTAGTTGACGCTGCGGGTGTTAGTGATACACTTTTGATTGCAATGGATTTAGTTCGCCCTAATGGCCAAATTACTAAAGTGGGTTGGGGACCGAAACCCCTGGGGTTTTCTTTGGATAAAATTGTCCAAAAAAATATTCGCCTGCAAGGAAGCTTCAGTCATAATTGGCCTATATGGGAGAAGGTTATTGAACTTCTTTCTAATGGCACCTTGGATGTTAAACCTATAATTGGCGGAGTTTGGCCAATAAGTGATTGGGAAAAAGCATTTAAAGAAATGCACTCTGGTAAAATTATAAAGAGTGTTTTAAAACCAGTTTAAAGTGAGACTCAAAGACAAAGTAATAATAGTAACAGGAAGTACAATGGGAATTGGTAAGGCAATTGCCAAAAGAGCCGTAGCTGAGGGAGCAAAAGTAGTTATTCATGGTTTAGAACAAGAATTAGCTTTTGAGCTTCAAAACAAGCTTGGGGAAAAAAATAGTGTCATTCACATAGAAGATCTTTCTATTAAAGGATGTACTGATCGTTTAGTTTCCTTAGCTATAAAAACCTGGAATAAAATTGATGCTATTGTAAATAATGCTGCACTGGTTATAAGTTCAAATATTAAAAATACAAACGATAAACTTTTAGAGGATGTATTTAAGGTAAATACTATGGCCCCTTTTCTTCTTATAAAATCTGCCTTACCATATTTGACAAAATCCAAGGGGGCTGTTTTAAATATCGGTTCTGTTAACGCTTGGAGTGGAGAACCAAATTTATTAGCCTACAGCATTTCGAAAGGAGCACTTATGACAATGACAAGAAATTTAGGAGATAGTCTTCATAGGGATAATGGGGTGAGAGTAAACCAGATCAATCCTGGCTGGGTGTTAACTGAAAAAGAAATAGATCGTAAAAAAGAACATGGCTTAAAAGATAATTGGTACGAAGATTTACCCGATATTTTTGCTCCCTCAGGAAAAATTATTTCTCCAGATGCGATAGCTTCGTCAGCAATATATTGGCTTTCAGATGAAAGTGGACCAGTTAGTGGACAAGTTGTAGATATTGAACAATATCCTGTTATTGGAAGAAATATTTCTAAGGATTCTTCTAATATTCCTCATTAAGCCAAAAATAGTTTAAACTTTTAATTTTAATTAATATGCCAAAATTAGCTGTATTCCCAAAAGCTTATATGAAAGCACTTTGTAAGGACGGTACCATGAAAATTTCTGAATGGATAGCAATGGCTTCGAAACTTGAGGTTGCAGGTTTAGAATGGTATGCTGATTTTATTGAAATGAAAGACCAAAAAAAATGGCCTGAGTTTAAAAAAATGGTTGCAGACACTGGTAAAGAAATACCGATGATGTGCTGTTCACCAGATTTCACTCATCCAGACAAAAAATTTAGAATAAACCAGGTTGAGAAACAAAAGAAATGGATCGATATGATCACTATTCTGGGAGGTAAATATTGCCGAGTTCTGTCTGGTCAAAAACGGCCAGATTTGTCATTAGATGAGGGAATAAAATTTGCTTCAGATTCAATAAATGAATGTTTACCATATGCTAAGAGCAATGGAATTACATTGATTTTGGAAAATCATTACAAGGATGATTTTTGGGAGTATCCTGAATTTGCCCAAAAAAAAGATGTTTTTAAACTTCTTGTAGAAAGCATCAACCACCCAAATTTTGGTGTGAATTTTGATCCAAGTAATGCTTTTTTAGCAGGAGAAGATCCTCTTGATCTACTATATGAAATATCTGACAGGATAGCAACCATGCACGCTAGTGATAGATATTTAAAATATGGAACTATTGACGATTTAAGAGACAATGAGGCTGGTGTAGTTGGATATGCTAAGATGCTAAGCCATGGAGAAGTAGGAAAAGGCATGAATAATTATGACTTAATTTTTAAAGAACTCAAAAGAGTTGGTTTTGATAGTTGGATTAGTATAGAGGACGGTGTTGATGGATTTGATCAACTTGAGAGGAGCGTTAATTTTGTAAATAAAAAGATCTTAGAATATTGGAAGTAAGAAAATCCGTATTTATATTTAAATAGTATCCTAAAACATGGAGCCAAAAATAATTTTAGAATGCAACTGTTTTCTTGGAGAAAGTCCATATTGGCATAAGACAAGTAATAGTTTTTTTTGGGTCGATATTGAAGGAGGTATTTTATATAAGTACCACATGACAAGCAAAAAAACTAAACATTGGAAATTTAATCATAAGTTATCCCTTGTCATTGAGGGTGAAAATGATAATTTAATTTTAGCACTAGATTTAAAAATTGCTTCATTTGATTTAATTACAGAGAAACTTGAATGGCTATCAAAATTAGATGGCAATGGAATAGTTCACAGATTTAACGATGGAAAATGTGATGATAAAGGAACCCTTTGGATAGGAGCTTTAAATAAAAGCTTTAAACCCAATTCTGGATCTCTTTATAGTGTTGGAAAAGAAATGAAATTTAAAAAGCACATTGATAATCTGACAATATCTAACGGAATTGCCTGGACAGAAGATAATAAAACCATGTACTTTATTGATAGTCCAACTCAACAGGTAAGGGCATATGATTTTGATTCATTTAATAATAAAATTACTTTTCAAAAAATAGTAATTCAAGTTCCAAAGGATTTAGGATCTCCAGATGGAATGGCAATTGATAAAAATGGAAATCTATGGATTGCTCACTACGGTGGACATGGGGTTTTTTGTTGGGACCCAACCAAAGGTGAAATTATTGATAAAATTCAACTTCCAATACCTAATGTTACATCTTGTTGCTTTGGAGGAAAAGATTTAGATCAAATTCTAATAACCTCTGCTATGGAAAATTTATCTAAAGAAGATGTTGAAAAATATCCTCTTAGTGGAAATACATTTATTGTAAAATCAAAGACGCAGGGGTTTCTTCCCAATAAGTTTAATTTATCTTGAATTGTAATTATCTGATGGGAAATAAAAAAACCCTAACAAAGGTTAAGGTTTTTTTTAGTGCGGGTGAAGGGACTCGAACCCCCAAGCCGTAAAGCACTAGATCCTAAATCTAGCGTGTCTACCAATTTCACCACACCCGCAAAAGGTGGACAAATATAATTAAGTTTTTGAATTAAATTTCCTCTTCTAAAAAAAATACATGCGTTAACTTTGTATTTGATTAATAACAAAAAAGATGGAATTAACAACAGATCAAAAAAAGTTTTTAGAGCAGTGGATGGATTTTTTAAAAATCCCATCTGTAAGTGCTGACCCTGCCCATAAAAACGATGTAGAGCAAGGTGCACAGTGGGTAAAATCTGCATTAGAAGGGGCGGGATGTCCCCATACAGAAATCATTCAAACTCCCGGGCATCCTATCGTTTATGGAGAATATCTTTTAGATCCATCTTTACCTACTATATTAGTTTACGGTCACTACGATGTCCAACCTGCGGACCCTATAGAGCTTTGGGACAGTCCTCCTTTTGAACCAGTAATAAAAACTAATCAAATTCATCCTGATGGCGCTGTATTCGCCAGAGGTTCATGTGATGACAAAGGACAAATGTTTATGCATATAAAAGCCTTTGAGGTAATGTTGGCAGAAGGTCCTTTAGCTTGTAATATTAAGTTTATGATCGAAGGAGAGGAAGAAGTAGGAAGTGATAACCTAGAAGACTTTGTCAAAGCAAATAAAGAAAAATTAGCTTGTGATATTATTCTAATATCTGATACTGGAATGATTGCTCAAGATCAACCTTCTATTACTACAGGTTTACGTGGATTAAGTTATATGGAAGTCACAGTAACAGGGCCTAACAGAGATTTACACTCTGGTCTTTACGGTGGTTCGGTTCAAAATCCAATTAATGTTCTTTGTGAGATGATCACAAAGCTCAGGGATGATAATAAAAAAATCACTATTCCTGGTTTTTATGATAATGTAGAAGAACTATCCAATGAAGAACGAATTGAAATGGAGAAAGCACCAATAGACGAAGAGGAATTTAAAAATTCTATAGGTATAGATGCTGTGGAGGGAGAGAAAGGATACACCACTGAAGAAAGACGCTCAATACGTCCTACTCTGGATGTAAATGGAATATGGGGTGGTTACACTGGTGAAGGAGCTAAAACAGTAATCCCTAGCAAAGCACACGCTAAAATTTCTATGCGTCTAGTACCCGATCAAGATTGGCATCAGATCAGTGACCAATTTACAAGCTATTTTAAATCCATTGCTCCTTCTGGAGTAAAAGTAGAAGTAGTTACTCATCATGGAGGTTATGCCTATGTAACGCCTATTGAAACTATAGGATATAAAGCAGCACATCAAGCTTATTTGGAAACTTTTGGAATAGCACCCATACCAAAAAGAGGAGGAGGAAGCATTCCAATTGTCCCTATGTTTGAAAAAGAGCTTGGAGTAAAATCAATTTTAATGGGCTTTGGTCTTGATAGTGATGCAATTCACTCTCCTAACGAACACTATGGCCTTTTTAACTTTTTTAAAGGCATAGAAACTATTCCAAAGTTTTATGAGCATTATATAAAACTTTGGAGTGAAAATAAATCAGACTAAACAATAAAAAGATCGGCAGCAATTCCATCAGTTAAGAATTTAGATTGTTTAGATACTTTGAGATAATCCCCATCCCAAAATATATTCCTTTGGTCTAAATGCCTACCTACTTGTTCTTCTAAATAAGAAGCATAGGTCTTACCGAAAACTTTTTTTATATGATCCAAGGAAAGACCCTCAATCTTTCGAAGCCCAGTCATTATATATTCATTATACATATCCTTTGTATTTAGGGTTTCTGACTCTAGATCTAATTTTTTGGAATTTACTCCTGCAGCATAAAGATGATTGTTAGAAACATTCCAGCTTCTTTGCCCAATCCCGTCATAACTATGAGCTGAGGGTCCTAGTCCCAAATAGGCTTTACCATTCCAATAATTTTGATTATTAACTGAAAAATAACCAGGTTTTGCAAAACTTGAAAATTCATAATTTATGTAGCCTTCACTATCCATTTTATCTATCAAAAAATCATACTGGTCTTTTACAGCCTCATCTGAAATAGGCTTAACCCTCTTTTGTTCGATTTGATGATACAAAGCAGTTTTTTTTTCGACAGTTAGAGCGTAAGCTGAAATATGAAGTGGGTTGTGTTCTAATGCCATGCTTATATTTTTTTCCCAATCTAAAAGATTAGAGTTAGGCATCCCATAAATTAAATCCAATGAAAAATTATCAAAATATTTTCCTACTAAGCCTAACGATTTTCGAGCTTGATCCGCACTATGCGCCCTATTCATTAGTTGTAAATCTTTTTCAAAAAATGATTGAATACCTAAACTTAAACGATTGATACCAGATTCTTTCAGACCAAGTAAATAATCCTTTGAAACATCATCAGGATTAACCTCCATAGTAATTTCTACTTCATTTGATATCTCAAAATCTTCTTTTATTTTTTGAATAAAACAACCTAGTGATTTACTTGAAATTAGAGAAGGTGAACCTCCACCGAAATAAATACTATCAAGAGGACTTTTTACTTCATTTACTCTAATTTCTAACTCTTTTTCTATTAATCCCATAATCTGGTCTCTACCCTTTTTCATTGTAGAAAAATGAAAATTACAATAATGACAGGCTTGTTTGCAATAAGGATAATGTATGTAGAGATTAGACATGAGGCAAGACTTAAAAAATTATTAAGACTTTACTTTTTTTGGATTTTGACTAACAAAAGCTCCCCATCCAGAGTAAGATTTACCGATAGAAACTCGGTCTTTATTGTAATAATGACATACTGCTGCAGCTAAACCATCAGTTGCATCTAAATTTTTGGGAAGGGCTTTAATTTTTAAAAGCTTTTGAAGCATTTTAGCAACCTGTTCTTTAGAAGCATTTCCGTTACCCGTTATAGCCATTTTTATTTTTTTAGGTGAGTATTCAGTGATCGCGACCTCCCTTGAAAGACCAGCTGCCATTGCTACCCCTTGAGCTCTTCCTAATTTCAACATAGATTGCACATTTTTTCCAAAAAAAGGTGCTTCAATTGCTATTTCGTCGGGATGAAACTCATCTATTAGTTCTATGGTCCGGCTGAAAATTTTTTTAAGTTTTAAAAAATGATTATCGTACTTTTTCAAATGCAACTCATGCATCTGGATTAGTTCCATTTCTTTTTTAGTTGTTTTTATAAGTCCAAAACCCATTATAGTAGTTCCAGGGTCGATACCTAGAATGATGTTTTGCTCATTCATAAAATCTACTATTGAGCTGAAATCATAATTGGAAGTTTTAAACTGGTAGCTACAAAAGTCCCTACATTAGTTTTAATAGCTGGTTGTGCCTGTGGAATTTGACTAACCGCTATTTGTAGGCTTTCCTCCATATTTGGTATTGCTTCAACAATTTCTTTAGAATGCTCTATCTCTTGAAGAGAAAAATACCCTTCTTTATCTATATATAAATTTAAGATAATCTCCTCATCTAAATATTCAGATGATTCCCATGGATTATCTGCAATGTAATCCATAATTGTATTTGAAATCATAGACTCAAAGCAATTCTGTTTGTCTATAGTTTGATCAAATCCATCACAGTCGGAAAAACTTGGTCCCTGGTCTTTTTCCGACCAAGTAGATGCAGCTTTGATCTCTTTTGAGGTAACTTTTGTAGAATCAAAAAGATGACACCCCGAAAATGTTAGGATTGATAAGCCAATAAGTAAAAATAGATTTAAAGTTTTCATACAGATTAATTTCATTCTAAAATTACACTTTTTTATCTATTTGATAGATCAATATTCTATTCAACCCATTAAAAAAAGATATTTTTACATATGGAAGTTTTAATTATTTCGCTTGCTGGTTTATTTATTTTATTAGGAATTGCAGGTAGCTTCTTGCCCCTTATTCCTGGTCCTCTTACTTCATGGTTAGGAATTCTGATTTTGAGTTTTGCGCCTTCCATATTAATTGAAAATCAATTTTTGATTTTTAGCTTTTGCATAGCATTTGCAATATTTATTCTAGATAACATAATTCCAATACTGGGTGTAAAAAAATTTGGAGGAGGAAAAGCAAGTATTATAGGAAGTTCTATAGGACTGATATTAGGAATTTTATTTTTGGGTCCCTTTGGATTGTTAATTGGCCCCTTTGCAGGAGCTTTTATTGGAGAATTGATTATGAATTTTAATGATAGAAAAGGTGCATTAAAAGCCGCTTACGGTGCTTTGATCGGTTTTTTTACTGGTGTTTTTTTAAAACTAATTATTGGGCTAGCCTTTGCTTATATTTTTATAAAAAAATTATGGGATTTTTGGTTTTAATTAATACCAGTTATTTGTCTTCAAACAAAAGAGACTCAATTTATCGCAAAGATTAGTATTTTTATACTTTAAATTTTAATTAATGGAACTTTTTATAATCACATTTATACTTATATCTCTAGCTTTTGCAGGAATTGCAATTAAAATTTGGGCTAAAAAAGACGGAGAATTTGCAGGTACTTGTGCTAGTCAAAGTCCTTTTTTGAATAAAGACAACAAACCTTGCGGTTTATGTGGTAAGATGCCCGAAGAAGCTGAATGTAAAAATCCAGTATCCTTCAATAATTGATCATTCTCAGATGTCGTCTCAAGATGTTATTGAACTAATTCACAGAGCAAAAGCACAAGATCAAAACGCTTATAACTTACTTTTTGATGGGTATTGGAATTCACTTTATTCATTTTTATATAAGAGAACCTCAAATCCAAATTTAGCCGAAGAACTTGCTATTGAATCATTCGCAAAGGCTTTTGATCAACTGGAGCGTTTTGATGAAAAACTATCTTTTAATTCATGGTTAATTACTATTGCTAAAAATCACCACACCGATAGTTACAGGAAATCAAAAAAATATAAAGAAAACTCTCAAGATGTAGAAGAAGATAAAACAATAGAATTTTCAAGAACAGCACCATCTCCAGAAGAACTTATGATTGCAAATCAAAATCTTGAAAAGATACTAGATCACATTAAATTGATGAAAAAAGAGTATCGAAATCTTCTTAGAATGCGTTATTTTGAAGATTTATCATTAAAGGAAATTGAAGAAAAATTAGATGAACCCCCTACAACTATTCGTGTTAAATTATTTAGAGCAAAAAAAATGCTCGCCAATATGTTAGAGAGTGAAAAGAATTAATTTATCTAAACTTGGCCCTGGGCTACTTTTTGCCGGTGCAGCCATTGGAGTATCCCATTTAGTTCAATCAACAAGAGCTGGAGCAGATTATGGCTGGGGATTGATTTGGGCTCTTTTACTTATAAATTTATTTAAATACCCTTTTTTTCAATACGGTCCTCGTTACGCACAAGCTACAGGTGAAACTCTTCTAGATGGATATTACAAACTAGGTAAGGGCTATCTTTTGGCATACTTTTTTGTTAATCTTGGAACGATGTTTACCATCCAGAGTGCTGTCACTGTTGTTACTGCAGGTTTGGCTTCAAAACTATTTGGTATCACAAATGATATTGTCACTTGGAGTATTATAATTACTCTCTTCTGTAGTTTTATCTTAATTCTAGGTAAATACCAATGGCTTGATAAGTTTATTAAAGTTATTATGATTTCATTGGCTATAAGTAGTGTATTAGCTGTTGGAGTTGCTTTTTTTAATAATGAAAGCCCTTCTTTCGAACAAGTTATCCCACAGGGAAGTGGTTTACTCTTTTTAATAGCATTTTTAGGATGGATGCCAGCTCCATTGGATATTTCAATATGGCACTCTATATGGACTCTAGAAAAAAATAAAACACAGCACAAAAAATCTTCTATCTCGGAAAGCCTCTTTGACTTTAATGTAGGTTATATAACAACTATATTTCTTGCTCTATGTTTTGTAGGTTTAGGCTCTCTTGTCATGTTTGGAACTGGTTTAGAATTTTCCAATCAAGGTGGGGTTTTTGCTGGACAACTTATTCAGCTTTATACTTCTAACTTAGGAGATGCTGCATATGGTCTAATTGCTGTAGCAGCTTTTTCAACAATGCTAAGTACTACAATTACTACATTAGATGCATCTCCAAGGGCTATGTCAAAAACAATTCAACTTTTGCTTCAAAAAGAAAAATCTTATTACCTCCTTTGGTTAATTATTTTAGGTCTTGGTACAGGATGTATATTTTTCTTCCTTCTCTCAGAAATGGGTCAATTAGTCCAAATTGCTACAGTACTTTCGTTTATAACGGCCCCCCTTTACGCTTTTTTAAATTTTCGTTTAGTAATTAGTACACAAATGCCTAAAGAACATCAGCCAAAATTGGGTCTTCGTATATTGAGTATTACTGGCTTAATATTTTTAACAAGTTTTACTCTCTTTTATCTTTTAAGTCTGTAAGCATTCAATTATCTTTGTATAAAAGAACGATGATGGAGGTTCAGGAAAAAGTAATTAAGCACAAAAAAAAACCTGATTGGATTCGAGTAAAATTACCAACTGGTAAAAAATATACCGAGCTAAGAGGCCTGGTTGAAAATTATAACCTTAATACTATTTGCACCTCTGGTAGTTGCCCTAATATGGGAGAATGCTGGGCAGAAGGAACTGCCACTTTTATGATCTTAGGAAATATTTGTACTCGCTCTTGTGCCTTTTGTGGTGTGAAAACGGGGCGTCCTTCTACTGTCGATTGGGCGGAACCAGATAAAGTAGCCAATTCTATAAAAATTATGAAAATCAAGCATGCAGTAGTTACTTCTGTAGACCGTGATGATCTAAAAGACATGGGGTCCATTATTTGGGCTGAAACTGTAAATGCTATTCGACGTATTAATCCTAAGACTACTCTAGAAACATTAATACCTGACTTTCAAGGAAACCATCGAAATATCGATCGAATCATTGAAGTTGCCCCTGAGGTTGTTTCACATAATGTTGAAACTGTAAGAAGATTAACTAGAAAGGTGCGAGTTCAAGCAAAATACGATACTAGCTTAAAAGTATTGCTGTACCTAAAAAATCAAGGAATTAAAAGAACTAAGTCTGGAATTATGCTAGGACTTGGAGAAAAAGAAGAGGAAGTGTATGAAACTTTAAGGGATTTAAGATCTCATAAAGTAGATGTGGTGACCATTGGTCAATATTTACAGCCTAGTAAAAAACATTTGCCCGTGCAGTCTTTTATCACCCCAGAACAATTTAAAAAGTACGAAGCTTATGCCCTTGAACTTGGATTTATACATGTTGAAAGTGGTCCACTAGTTCGTTCCTCCTATAAAGCTCACAAGCATATTGCTTAAGCTTGAACTAAAGTATCTTTAAGTAAATTTTGAAATCTTTGTGTTTCTTTATTATTAAAAAAACACATTGATATAGGTAAATAAAATAAAATATCTGATTTAAAATAAGACTCTAGTCTTCCAAAGTCTTTTTCTGTTGTAAGTATAATTTTATTAGAATTTTTTTTCTTTATTTTTTTAATTTCTAATGAACTAAATTGATGATGATTTGAAAATCTTAAATGATTAAACCTTAATTTTTTTTCTTCCAAATAGCTTACAAGAGGATCTGGATTAGCTATTCCTGTAATGAGTAAAAAAGGAGATGTAAGTGAATTTAAAATTATTTTTTTTTCTCTATTTATAAACTCTTCAGCATAATCGATTTTAGTGAAGAACACACTTTGATAATTGAATGGTTTAATTTTATTAATAATTTTTTTTTGCTGCACATTTGTCATTTGATCGGGACACTTTGTTACCAAAATAATTTGAGCTCGTTTTACTTCAGATTTAGACTCTCGCAACCGACCCAATGGCAGAAGCTGATCAGAGTAATAAGGATTCTGATAACTTGTTGTTAAAATCAATGTATTTGTTTTTACACAGCGGTGTTGCATAACGTCATCCAATAAGAGAATGTCCGGTTGATTTTCCAATTGATCTATTGCAACCAAACCCTTAATCCTTTTCTCAGCAACAATCACATCTATCCCTTTATGCTTTTTAAAAAACTGAAAGGGTTCATCACCAATCGATACTGAAGTACTTTGCATATTAGCAACAACAACACCAGTTGTATTACGCTTATATCCTCTACTTAATATAGCCAGATTATACTTGTTTTTAAATAAAGAAATCAAATAATCAATAACTACAGACTTCCCAGTTCCACCAACACTTAAATTCCCTACCCCTATACTTTTGTGTTTAGTCTTGGTTGATTTTAAAATCCCCCATTCAAAAAAATGATTTCTTAAAGCTATAATTCCCCCATAAATCAAGGCTAATGGAAGCAAGAATGGGGTCGACATTTTCATGACCATGAAGATATATATTATATTTGTTTTTATTAAAAAAAGTTATGATCGTTCAAGAACTTCTAAAAACTCTGGAGCAGTGGGCTCCAACAGCATACGCCGAAGACTTTGATAATGTTGGTCTTTTGATTGGTAATTCGCAAAGTAAGTGTTCAGGTGTAATGATTACTCTAGACTGTACTGAAGCTGTTATAAATGAAGCGATCGCTGATAATTGTAATGTGATAATAAGTTTTCATCCTATCCTTTTTTCAGGCTTAAAGAAAATAACAGGTGCTAATTATGTCGAAAGAGTTGCCATAAAGGCAATTGAACATAAAATTTCAATTATTGCGCTTCATACTCGATTAGATAATCATCCCGATGGAGTAAGTAATATTTTATGTAAACGCTTAAAAATTAAGAAATCTCAAGTGCTAATACCTAAAAAGGACAATCTTAAAAAGCTTGTAGTTTATGTTCCAGAAAATTACACTGAAGCTATTCTAGAGTCACTTCATAAAGCTGGAGCCGGCAATTTAGAGAACTATAAAGAGTGTAGTTTCCTATTAGAAGGTACTGGACGTTTTATGGGAATTGATAAAAGTAATCCCCACATTGGGAAACCATCTGAAAAAATTTCCTTAAAAGAAATCCAAATAAATGTTGTTTTTGAATCTCACCTTTTTCATGACATACAAAAGGCTCTTCGTGAAGCACATCCATATGAGACTATAGCCTACGAGGTTTATTCTTTGATAAATTCCTTTTCTGAAGTAGGCATGGGCCGAATTGGTTCTTTAAAAAAAGAGATGGATTTAAGTTCCTTTTTAAATTTTGTAAAAAAGCAATTAAACTCAAAGGTTATTCGACACAGTCCGCCAACTAATAAATTAATTAAAAAAGTGGCTGTATTAGGAGGTTCGGGAAGCTTTGCAATTGAAGATGCAAAACGTCAAGGAGCAGATGCATTCATTACTGCAGATTTAAAATACCACCAATTTTATCAGGGAGAAAAAAGCCTTTTATTAGTCGATGTAGGTCATTATGAAAGTGAGCAATACATCAAAAATTTGATATTTGACTATCTTACAGAAAAATTACCTAGTTTTGCATTCGTTTTATCACGAACAAAAACAAATCCTGTTAACTATTTTTAGCCATGGCCAAAAAAACTAAAGCAACTGTCGAAAGTAAATTAAGAGCTCTTTACGACCTCCAATTGATTGATTCAAGGATAGATGAAATCGTAAATGTAAGAGGTGAACTTCCGCTTGAAGTTGAAGACTTAGAAAACGAAATTGCAGGTTTAACTACAAATTCTGAAAAGATAAGCGCCGAAATTGAAGAAAATGAAAATCAAATATCTGAACAAAAGCAGATTATTGAAAATGCTAAGGAGCTTTTAAAAAAGTATGATGAAAAATTAAAAAATGTTAGAAACAATAGAGAATATAATTCTATAGTTAAAGAACAAGAATATCAAGATTTAGAATCTCAATTAGCAGAAAAGAAAATAAATGAGTTGAAGGCTCGTATAGAACAGAAAAAAGAAGGCTTAGCGACAATTACTGAGAAAATAAATGAACGCAATGCACATCTCAAGTCAAAGAAGAGTGAACTTGATGAAATATTAAAAGAAACACATAAAGAGGAGGACTTACTTCAAAAGAAATCTGCTGAGTTCGAAAAAGTAATTGAAGAAAATTTGATTTCATCCTACAAGCGTATTCGTGGAAGTGTAAAAAATGGTCTTGCCATTGTTTCAGTTGAAAGGGGAGCATCTGGAGGGTCTTACTTTTCAATCCCTCCTCAAGTTCAGCTTGAAATTGCTTCTAGAAATAAAATTATTACTGATGAACATAGTGGTAGGATTTTAGTAGATTCTGAATTGGCAAAAGAAGAACAAGCTAAGATTCAAAAATTAATCGGAAAATAGTTTATTCCCAAAAATCATATACCAAAACTGAATTGGTAAATGGTACGAACAGATCTACAAACTTTTTATGAATTGGGTGTGGCAAATATATACTGTCTCTATCAACAGATTTGGAAAATTTCATAGTTAAACTGTGAGAAAAACCTTTTCCTAATCCTTCTGGTGAAACATTTTTTCCAAAATTCAAATCTTCTACTCCCGGAATCGCTTGAAGACTATACGCGCTATCTGTGATTAGTTGAAAATCTTTGACAGTGGTCTCCTCCTTAAACTGAATCAACACCAGGTGAACTAGTTTTTTATTTATTATTTGAGTTGTTACACCCCCTTTATTAATGAAATAATAACCTATAAAAATAGTAGTAAAATAAAATATTACTATAATCAAAAAAGATAGACGGTCTGTGATCTCAACTTTAATCGCAAATAATTTTTCTTTAATTTAAAATTAAAAATCGAAAAATTAATGGAAAAGCAAAAGTCTTTTTTAAAAAAACCTGCTCGCTTTTCAAAGAATTAAAAATAAACAAAATCAAATAATTGTCAGAATGGATGATTTAACGAGCAGGAAACAATAAACCAATTACATTATAGACAGTTATAAAATGGAAAAGTTTAATTTTAAAAAAATGAAATACTGTAAAAAACTTTTAAGTTGGTTAGCAATTACATTTGGTATTATATATTTTATTTACGAGACTTGGTATCACATTTCATATAATCAATCTAATCTTGCACTAACAGCAGATTATATAAGTGTACTCTTATTATTAATTGCTGGCATAGTGAACTTAAGATCCAAAAAAGGGATAGGTTTATTATGTGGTGCTTGGGTATATACATTTTGTATAATATATAGAGCATTTATTTGGAGAATGGAAGCTATATGGGCAGATGAACTTGCAAATTATGAAACTTTACAAGTTAAGGTATTGATACTAGCATTAATTGTACCATTTCCAGCATTTATAATTTCTTTATTCAAATCTTTTCCATAAAAAAACCCCAACTAAAGTTGAGGTTAAAAATGTGGGCGCTGAGGGATTCGAACCCCCGACCCCCTCGGTGTAAACGAGGTGCTCTGAACCAACTGAGCTAAGCGCCCAAAGAAATTGTTGTTTCTTAAGGGTGGGCAAATATAAAATTAAAACACTAATTCTAAACTATTAGTATTTATATTTTAATTGAATATTTAGTTTTTTATTTGATTCAAAACTTCTGCCACAACAAAAGTACTTCCTAACACAATAATAAGGTCTTCTGATTTAGCTTTTAAAAGTGCTTTCTTATAAGCTTTTGCAACAGTTTTACTATAATTGATTTGCAAAGATGAATCTTTTAATTGTTTCTTTAATTCTGCCAATTTAAGTGCTCGATCCAAGTTAGGACTGCTCAAATAATAATTTGAATCTTTGGGGAGAAGAGCTAATAAGTCGATTACTTTCCTTCCCTGAACAAATCCCATTACTAAATACAATTTCTTATATGTTAGGGTTTTTATTTGATCTCTGACAAAGATTAGTCCCTCTTTATTGTGAGCCACGTCTAAAATCACTTGAGGTGACAGTTTTATAGTTTGCCATCTTCCCTTTAGCCCTGTATTAGCGATTACATTGGAAAGACCTTGCTGAATAATATTGTTTTCTAAATGAACATGGGGTAAGTGATTAAAAGCAGAAATCACAGTTTGAATATTCTTGGTCTGATAGTTTCCTTTTAAGTCAGAACTAAAATTTCTAGGTGAATCTTCAGCAAAATATATAGTCGTATTATTGGTTTTAGCTACTTCTATAAAAACTTCTTGAGTTCTTATGTCTCTATCTCCTATTACTACAGGGACTCTATTTTTAATTATCCCTGCTTTTTCTCGAGCAATATTATCATGTGTATTACCCAAAAATTGAGTATGATCTAGACCAATATTAGTAATAATAGAAAGCATTGGTGTAATTATATTGGTTGCATCTAATCTGCCGCCTAATCCAACCTCAACAATTGCAAACTCTACTTGTTGTTTTTTAAAGTACCAGAAGGATAAACCTACGGTCATTTCAAAGAAAGATAATTTTTCTTTTTCAAGATAATCCTTATGAGTATTTATAAATTCGACTACCTGTGCTTTTGAAATTTTAAATCCATTTACCTTAATCCTTTCTCTAAAATCTAAAAGATGGGGAGATGTATAAAGACCTGTCTTGTGTCCTGCAGTCTGAATTACAGATGCCATCATATGTGCTGTAGAACCTTTTCCATTAGTTCCTGCTATATGAATACTTTTAAATGTTTTATGAGGCTCTCCGAGATATCTATCAAGCTTTTCCATAGATTCCAATCCGGGACGATAGGCTGCTGCACCTTTTCTTTGGTACATAGGGAGTCTTGAAAACATCCACTTTATTGTTTCTTGGTAGCTATCCAACTGTTATTCTCCCAATTTAAATTGAATTAATACAAAACCTATCTGCTGTTCTGGTGCTTTATCATCTGGGAACCATTTATGTAGTAAAGCTGTTTTTTTTGCTGGTGATAATAAACAAGGGTGTGTGTTAGTACTTCCCTTAACCCCAGGCACTGCATTAACCACATTTCCGTTTTTATCCACAGTAATCCTCACAACTACAGTACCCTCTTGATTGCATTCCTGAACCACTTTCCCATTAGACTTTAAATTTCTGCCATTTAGCCCATAACTTTTACCAATTCCAGTAAGACCAGTATTATTATAATAACTACTTGTATAAAAATTTCCTTCACTTTTTCCCTTATCCCCATCAACTTTTTCATCTCCTTCACCTTGAACTTCTTCACCCTTTTGTTTATTGTTTTTTAATAAATTAGAAACAATGCTTTTAGTTAGATCTGAAACTATAGGCTTTTCTTTTTCAGGTATGGATTCTTTTATTTTTTTTTCTTTTTTTATTGTGGGTTGAATTTTTTGTTTAATATTTTCTTTTGTGGGTATGCTAACTGAAGATTTTTTTTCAGTCATAATTTCTTTGACTTGTTTTTGAATTTCTTCTTTACTTGATTCAATAGATACTTTTTGAGTAATTGATTCATTTTTTAATTCTGAAGGTTTGGAAGCAGTTTTTTTTTGTGGCTGAACATTACCATTGCCCTGATTTAAGTTTCCAAAGCTAACTTCCATTCCATAACTTATAGGAGGATCATAGTAAGTTAAACCTATTACAAAAAATAATACCATTAATAAAATTGCCATCATTGCAGTAAGTCCTGCAGATTTTTTTTTATGTGGTGTATTTAAAAAATCCATAAAAGTATTAAGGTGTATCTACAGCTAAAACAACTTTAACACCATTTTTATTTGCTAAATTCATTACATATACCACTTGTTCTATAGCAACTTTTTTTTCTGTTCTCAAGACAATAGATCTTGTTTTCATAGTCTTGAGGACATCAATCAAATTTTTTTCTAAATTTCTTTTATTAACTCTATCTGCATTTAGATAAAATTGATTAGAATTTGTGATCGTGACAGCTACAGTATTTCGATTTTCTGTTTTCCCTTCTGCTTGTGGAAGTTTAACATCAATTGTATTTAGTTGTTTTGCAAGGGTGGAAGCTATCATAAAAAAGATCAATAATAAAAAAACAACATCTGTCATCGATGACATATTAAACTCTGGGCGAATTTTATTTCTTCCTTTGAGTTTCATCTTAAGCGGGTTCGTTTAGTAAGTCTAAAAACTCCAAACTAGTCGCCTCCATAAGATATACAGCTTTATTAGTTTTCACTACTAAATGGTTATAACTTACATAACCTAAAATACCAACAATAAGTCCTGCAACAGTAGTAGTCATTGCAGTATAAAGTCCGTCTGCAAGAAGTTGCATGTCAATATTACCTCCAGCGTTTGATATCTCAAAGATCGAAAGAATCATCCCAATTACTGTACCTAAAAATCCTAACATCGGTGCTGCTCCAGCAATAGTAGCAAGAATACTTATATTTTTTTCTAATTGATATACCTCAAGGCGACCAGCATTTTCTATAGCAGTATTAATATCCTCTAGTGGCCTTCCTATTCGGGACAAACCTTTAGATACCAATCGAGATACAGGTACATTTTCTTGTATACATAACTGCTGAGCTCCATCTAATTTACCTTGAGTTATAAAAGAACGGATTTGAGGCATAAATGTAGGTGAAACTTCAATTGCTGCTCTAATAGCAAAAAGACGCTCAAAATAAATATAAACCACCATTAGTAGAAGAACAGATAAAGCACCAATTATTATTTGTCCACCCAGACCACCATTTTGAATAAGTTCAATTAGCGAAAGAGTTTTCTCTGTTTGTAAAGGAGCCGGATTTTGAATGTATAACACCATTATGTTTACAATATTTATTATTAAAATTTAAGCTTAATTAAAACTATTTATATGGATTAAAAAATGAAATAACGCATTAAAATAAATGTTAAAAACCCACTTGTAAAACCAATTAAAGCCAACCAGGATATTTTTTTAAAATACCAGAAAAAATCAATTTTTTCCATACCCATTGCTACTACACCTGCAGCAGACCCGACTATAAGAATACTCCCACCAGTTCCAGCAGAGTATGCTATCAAATGCCAAATAGGATCATCTGGAGGCATAGAAAACATTCCCATGCTAGCAGCTACAAGTGGAACGTTATCTATAACTGCAGAGGCTATTCCTAGAAGGGACACAACAATATCTGTGTTTGGTATCGTTGCATTTAAATCTTCAGCAAAATGAAAAAGCAATCCTAACGATTCAAGGGCTGCAACTGCAAGAAGAATTCCTAGAAAAAAAAGAATACTGGGCAGCTCAATTTTTGATAATGAACTTTGCACTGGACTTGAAGTTTGATGGGCATCACTTTCAGCATCAATAGAAGTTATATTAATCTTAGCTTTGCTAAATATTTCAGCAAAAGTAGCAACTATAGCTAACGATAACATCATTCCAACATATGGGGGTAGGTGTGTTAATGTTTTAAATACAGGAACAAAAACAATTGCAGAAAGTCCTAAATACAACATACTGGCTCCATGCTTGTGATATCCTGCAGAATCATCTTCCTTAAGAGTGTCAATTTCGCCTCGAAAAGCAGGTAAAAAAGATGCAATTATAACAGGAAGTACCAAGCATACAATTGAAGGGATTAAGACATAACTAATTAATTTTAAAGTAGTAACCTTATTGCCAATCCACAACATGGTTGTAGTTACGTCTCCAATTGGAGACCATGCTCCACCTGCATTAGCAGCAACTATAATTAGGCCTGCAAACCAAAGTCGTGTGTCTCGATTTAATACTACTTTTTGAAGTATCGTTACAAGGACAATAGTGGCAGTTAAGTTATCTATTATAGCAGATAATATAAAGGCTAGAACAGAAAAAATCCATAGTAATCCTTTTTTGCTCTTGGTTTTAATAAAATTTTTTATGGTATAAAAACCATTGAAATAATCAATAATCTCTACTATCGTCATTGCTCCTAACAGGAAGATTATAATCTCGGCTGTTTTTCCTAAATGGTGTAATAAAATTTCATCGATATGTGCGGGGTCAAGTTGCTTCAACTCAGTATTCACCTCAAAAACTGGTAAGTGTGCAAGAGAAATAATGGCCCACATTAATGCCATCATTGATAATGCTGGAATTAGCTTATCAACTTTTAAATTATGTTCAAGTGTAATTCCTAAATAACCAAAAACAAAGAGCAATATAATAACGGTTTCCATTATCAAATATTAATTCAAGGCTTAAATGTATAAAAATCTGTATCCTAAAGACTAAGTAATCAAATAAAATTTATGGCTGAAAAATAACTCCAGTACTATGATCTTTTGAACTTCCAGTAACGGAGGCGAAACAATTAATTTCACCTCGTAATCTCAAAACTCCTAATAATCCAAAGATCAAAGCCTCTTTAAAGTCTAAAATCTCTATTGAAGGAATAATAAACTTTGAAAAACTATTTTCTTTAATCAATTGCATCAAATAACGATTTTTTACACCCCCTCCTGTTGCTAAAACCCTTTGATTTTTTTTAAAAGTCTTCCCTATTTGTTCCGCAATGTGCTTAGTGTATGTATTTAGAAGATCTTCAGTTTTTCGATCTTCATACTGTTTTAAAATTGGATAAATTTCTTTGTAAACCCACTCTATTCCGAGTGATTTTGGTGGTCTTTTAGAATAAAAATCTAATGATTTTAATTTTTCTGACAAAGGGACAATTAAGTTTCCCATTTTAGCTAAATTTCCGCCGTCATCATATTTTAAGTTATTTTTTTGAGCTAAAATATTTAATACAGTATTAACTGCACAGATATCATAAGCTATCAAATTATCTTTTTCATTCATAGAGCTATTAGCAAAACCTCCTAAGTTTAAACACGCATCATATTCCTTAAATAACAAAAGATCTCCAACAGGAACCAAGGGGGCTCCCTGACCACCTAAAGCTACATCTTGTACTCTAAAATCACACACTACTGGACAACCTATTATTTCTGCTAGTTTTTTTTCATTACCCATTTGAAAAGTATATCCTTTTTCTGGTTGATGAAATAATGTGTGGCCATGAGAACAAACAGCATCAATTTCAAATAAGTTATTTACCTTAACAAATTGTAATATAATTTCAGCTAAATAAGATGTATATGAGTCATTTTCTTTAATTATTATCTCATTAGAAGAATTTGAAAGCTCTGATAATTTTTTCTCCCAATAAGTATTGTAAAAAACAGTTTGAGAAGCTAAAATTGAAAAACTCCATTCTTTGCCTAGTATAAAATTTACATATACTATATCGACACCATCAAGAGATGTGCCAGACATGACACCCAAAACTTTATAATTTGACTTTTTCAATATAAATAGAGTTCGACTCTTTAGCAAAGGAAGTTAAAATTAAGATTTATTCATTTATTTAATCAAAAATTAAAGATTCTAGTATTTATACCGTTAAATATTAATATTTCGTAAAAGCCTTGGATTTAATTCTACAATCTATTCTCCATAACTTTAGTATTGTTATTTTTAACATCCAAATTTATTTTATGTTGCCAGCAAAACAAGGACTTTACGACCCTCAAAACGAACACGACAATTGTGGTGCGGGTTTTATTTGTAGTCTTCAGGGTAAGAAAACAAATGATATTATTCATAAAGCTTTAGATATACTTGATTGCCTGGAGCACCGGGGTGCAGTTAGTGCTGACGGTAAAACTGGTGATGGTGCAGGTATTTTGATCGAAATACCTCATGACTTCTTGCTAAGTCAGTGTGATTTTAAACTTCCAGATCTTCATAAATATGCAGTTGGTATGGTTTTTTTACCAAAAAAAGAAAACCAAAGAACCTATTGTATTAGTGTGCTAGAAGATGAAGTGAAAAAGCAAGGTTTAGAGGTTTTAGGCTGGAGAAAAGTTCCTGTAAATCAAAATGTTGTTGGATCTATAGCTGCATTGACAGAACCTGTCATAATGCAAATTTTTATAGGTCGAGGATCTGATTCTTTATCTGATCATATGTTTAATATTAAATTATTCTGTGCGCGAAAAATATCTGAACATACAATTTTAAAATCAAAGCTTTCCCAAGCTAATTATTTTTATCTCCCAAGTCTATCAACACATACTTTGATATACAAAGGGTTATTAATCCCAGAAGACATTAAAGGTTATTATAAAGATTTAACAGATCCTACTGTAGTTACTCGCTTGGCTCTTGTACATCAGCGATTTTCAACAAATACTTTTCCAACTTGGGACTTAGCACAACCCTTTCGCTATATGTGTCATAATGGAGAAATTAATACATATAAAGGAAATTTCAGTAGAATGCAAGTACGAGAAGAACTCTTAGAAAATGAGCTTTTTGGTCCAGAAATTAAAAATATATTACCTATTGTCTTATCAGGAAAATCAGATTCCGCTTCTATGGATATGACATTAGAGCTTCTTCTAGCTACAGGAAGATCACTCCCAGAGGCAATGATGATGCTAGTCCCTGAAGCATGGGAAAAGCATACATATATGGATAATAACAAGAAAGCCTTTTATCAATATAATTCTTGTATTATGGAACCTTGGGACGGTCCTGCTTCAATTCCATTTACTGATGGGAAATATATTGGTGCTTTATTAGATAGAAATGGTTTGCGGCCTTCACGCTATACGGTTACCAAAGATGGTTATGTAATTATGTCCTCTGAAACTGGAGTATTGGAAATTCTCCCTGAAAATGTTGAAAGACATGGCCGTCTCGAACCTGGTAAAATGTTTCTAGTAAATATGGACGAAGGAAGAATAATTGAGGATGACGAAATAAAAAAGGAAATTACATTAAAAAGACCTTACAAAAAATGGCTGAAAAATAACCTTCTTCATTTAAAGGACATACCCTACACGGGTAATGTCACTGCACTCGAAAATGAGGATTTTGAAACAAGAATGAGGATTTTTGGTTATACGCAAGAGGACTTAAGAACTATTATTTCTCCAATGAGTACTAGCGGAAAAGAGGCAATAGGTTCAATGGGAGTGGACACTCCTCTTGCAGTACTTTCCGATCGTCCACAACTTCTTTACAATTATTTTAAACAACTTTTTGCACAAGTAACAAACCCACCGCTTGACGGAATTAGAGAGGAAATTGTCACTGATATTAGTTTGACTTTAGGTAATGAGTTTAATCTTTTTGAAATTAATGAAAATCATGCAAAAAAACTAAGCATTCAGAACCCTGTTATTTCTAATGAAGATTTGGATAAAATAAAGTTTATTAAACATAACGAATTTAAATCTGTTACTATTTCGACACTTTACGAAATTAACAATGGATTAAATGGTCTAGAAAATGCACTTCAGGAAATGATTAATGAAATTAATAAAGCACTTACACACGGTGCAAATATAATTATACTTTCAGATCGTGGAGTTTCACCTGATCTTGCACCTATTCCTATGTTGCTTGCTACTTCGCATACACACCATGCCTTTAAAAGGTTAAAAAAACGCTCTAAATTTGGTATTATTATAGAGTCTGCAGAACCCAGAGAACCTCATCACTTTTCATTGCTATTTGGATATGGAGCAAGTGCTATAAATCCCTATTTAGTGAATGAAATAATTTCTTATCAATCTAAAAAGGACAATCTTATAGAAAGTCCAGAAAAGGCAATAGATAATTTCAATAAAGCAATCGCTAAGGGAATAATTAAAGTAATGAATAAAATAGGTATTTCAACTCTACATTCCTATCGGGGAGCACAAATAAATGAAGCATTAGGTCTATCGAAAAAACTTATAGATAAATTTTTCAGTAATACACCTACACGTATAGAAGGCATTGGCTTATATGAGATAGAAAAAGAAACCAGCAAAAGACATAGTAAGGCTTATATTCACGAATCTAACCTTGGATTACCACTAGAAATTGGGGGAGATTATCGTTGGAGAAGAGATGGTGAGGCTCATGTTGTTAATCCCTCTACAATTGCTTCATTGCAACAAGCAGTCCGACAAAATAAGCCAGAGAGTTATAATGCTTTTTCAAAAATGATTAATGATCAAAACGAGAAGCTAATGACCCTTAGAGGTTTATTTGAATTTTCAAGTTATGACCCCGTTCCAATTGATCAGGTTGAGCCCTGGACTGAAATTGTAAAACGCTTTAAAACTGGAGCAATGTCATTGGGTTCTATAAGTCAAGAGGCACACGAGAATCTTGCAATTGCAATGAATCGAATAGGAGGAAAAAGTAATTCTGGAGAAGGAGGCGAAGACCCAAAAAGATTTAAACCCAATAAAAATGGTGATTTTAAAAATTCGGCAATTAAGCAAGTAGCTTCAGGACGATTTGGCGTTTCAAGTCATTACTTAAGTACTGCTAAAGAAATTCAAATAAAAATGGCACAAGGAGCAAAACCTGGTGAGGGTGGACAACTGCCTGGCCCAAAGGTTAATCCATACATAGCTTCAGTTAGAAATTCTACTCCTTATGTTGGTTTAATTTCACCCCCACCTCACCATGATATCTACTCAATTGAAGATTTATCACAATTAATCTATGATTTGAAAAATGCAAATCGTAAAGCACGTATAAATGTTAAACTTGTTTCTGAGGTTGGGGTTGGAACAATTGCTGCAGGTGTCGCAAAGGCCAAAGCAGATGTAATCTTAATCTCAGGTTATGATGGTGGTACAGGAGCTTCTCCTCTAACTTCCTTAAAACATGCCGGACTCCCATGGGAACTTGGTATTGCCGAAGCACAGCAAACGTTAGTAATGAACGATTTAAGAAGTCGTATTGTGCTTGAATGTGATGGTCAAATGAAAACAGGTCGTGATGTTGCTATTGCATGTTTATT
>Ga0233397_1000199_pt1 | contig 31141 bp, 18 predicted proteins | sample 35DmetaG_FD_189957 | JGI IMG/M metagenome (GOLD analysis project Ga0233397, IMG submission 189957) | Seawater microbial communities from Monterey Bay, California, United States - 35D | ecosystem: Environmental > Aquatic > Marine > Coastal | place: USA: California | collected 2016-10-20
GATATACAGTAGTTCCTGAAACTAAAGCATTACCATGTATTGCATCTATACCAATTAATAGCGGAATTTTTAGAGGTGATTTTAACGCCAACTCTTGTAAATAATTAGCTTCTTCAGCAGTTAAAACATGTAAGAAAGAACCAATTTTTCCTTCAATTGTTAACTTAGTTACATCATTGATTGATAGGTCTTTATAGAATCCTTGTGCATCATTATTTGCTTTATCGTCATTTGGATTTCCGGAACGCATGTGTTCTAAGCCAACAAACTGGTTCATTTGAGAAACTTTATCCTCTAATGTCATTCTTTGCATCAAATCAGTAACCCTCTTATCAATTGATAGTAATGGATTTAAGTATTTAGGATTATTTATTTTTTTATCTATTTCAGATGAGGTGAATACCATTGTAAGACAAAAAAACAAAATGAGTGATATGATATGATTTAAGTTCATTATTAATTTCTGTTTTGTATTGCTCTATTGATAATATTATAAGCAGGAGTAGGGTTAAAGTCTAGGTCATAAATAGACTGAAATGCACCTTTTTTCCCTTTTTTTGTTCGTACTCCAAGATCCCATAAGTTGAGAGTAACAACTCCGGATGTGGTTTTTTTCTTTAAAGTCTCAATAAGTTTTTTATAAAAAATTGCTTGTTTTTCTCGACCTTCAACCAATTTGTTATTGTCATCAATAAAATAATCTAACTCTGTTACATGAAATTCTAAATTATTTTGGTGGGCCCAATCAATTAAGTTAGAAAGCTTTTTGAGTTCTCTGTCGGTATTTTCAACAAGTGCTTTAGTAGAAGAACTCAATCCAATATGAGCTTGCCAACCAATCCCATCTACACGATACCCTTTAGATCTTATATAAAGTATTGTTTTCTTTAGTTTATCCCATAATTTTGACTGCATACCTGCATTCTGATTGTACACTAATTTTATATTTTTAGCATATTTAGTTGCAATTTCAAAGGATTTTAAGATATATTTTGGATATCCATTTTCATCTAAACCTATTTTTAACCATGGATTTTCCCACTTATTAGTTCCTTCTTTTGGACCAAACCACTTTCCGTTTGGAAGTATGGTTTCATTAACAACATCCATCCATTTAACTGTTGGTTCATTGTTAAATTTTTTAGCAAAGGCTGTGGTAAATTCAATCATCATATCTTCTAATTCTTTTGCTGTTCTGTAATCTTGCTTCGCCCATTTTGAAGCTTGAGGTGACACAGGACCATGTAAACGAACCTTTATATTATGTTTTTTAGAAAATTCGATAAAATCATCTATTCGTTTCCAATCCCATTCATTTGGATTTGGATGAACTCTTGATTGTTTAGCTGCATTAGCGGGTGTTAAATAGTTGAAGTCTTTTAGGAAAAGTTTTTGTTTAATGGTATTCAACTCACTATAATTTAAAGTTGCGCCAATTAATAAAGTAGATGAATTTTTGCTTTTTTCTAATTTATTAATTTGAGCAAACTCACTCTTTGAGAATTTTGTTAAAAGTTTATTTTTTGTTGTTAAAAAAGTGGCTTTATATACCTTTCTTTTTTCTTCTTGAGAAAGATCTTTTCCTTTAATTTTCGATATGTTGTTGGTGTATTTTTCAGTTAATGTTTCTAATAAAAACTTACTTCTTTCAACGGTCAACTTCATTTCTTTAGTTATTAATTCTGAAATGCGTTGTGCTCGTTTATTTGTATTTTGATATTTAATTACAGGGTTAATTTTTTTGGTATCTGTTGAAGATTTAACAACATGGTCATTAAAATAACGAGCGGCTAATAATTGAAAAGTTGCTTTTACTTTTTGGTAACGTTCATTACTAATTTTGTTTTCAGTTTCTAACGGGTCTTTATTGTAATCATATAATTCTTCTGCGTAGATATCCTCCTTGAAGATTGGTTCGAAACTTTTTTTATTTTTAATCCAAACTGTATATCTGTAATCATTAGTTCTAAAACTATACCCCATTTTATTTCCTCTTGGGAATTGGCTTACTGCATATATTTTTTTAGTAGTTACTTCTCCATTAAGTTGTCCTTTGAGGCTCAAGCCATCAAGGTTTTTAGGAATATTTAAATTTGCTAAATCACTTAACGTTGGAAATAAATCTACAAATTCTGTAGGTGTATTTATTTTATATCCTTTATTTATTCTTGGATCATAAATAATTAATGGTGAACGTGTTGCTTGTTCAAAATTGGAATGCTTGTTCCATAGGCTGTGATCTCCTAGATGCCATCCGTGATCACCCCAAATCACAATAATAGTATTTTTATCTAATCCTTTTTCTTTTAATTTTTCGTTGATTTTTCCTATTTGAGCATCAATATAACTAGTGGCAGCATAATAACCATGAATTAGTTTTTTTTGAAGCTTTTCATCTAATTCTAGTAAACCCTCTTTATTTAATTTATAGGTTATTTCTGGGGTTTTATAGCTCTGCATTTCACCTGCTTTATGATAGGCAATATCAACTGCATTTTTTGATTTTTTTTGATAGGGAGCTATTTCAATTTTATTCTCATCATACAGTTCCCAATACTTTCTTGGAGCTACAAAAGGTAAATGAGGTCTTTTAAATCCTACTGCAAGAAAAAATGGTTTAGAAGTATTTATTTCATCTAATATCTGTATGCTCTTATTAGCGATTGCACCATCAATATAGGCTCCATCGGGCACATCTCCTATTTCATAGGGTGGTTTAAAACGATCCCTAATGTATTTATTAATCTTTCTCTTCTCTATGTTATTAGCGATTGCTTTATTTTTTATGCCTTTAATTATCGATAAATTTTTTTTATTCTGATAAAATCCTAATGCAGGTTGGTAATATCCGTTTGGATATTCAAGATTTCCTTCTTTAACATGAGGGATACTCCATGAGGGTTTGTCTCTATTATTATCAACACATCTTGGGTCATAAATTTTCCCAATACCAATGGTTTCATATCCATTTTGCTTAAAATATTGAGGAATGGTTAAAATATCTGGATTTTTATCACGCATTTTAGTTTTTAAGTCCCAAACCTTAGTATAATCAGGTCTCTTTCCAGTAAGTAAACTTGCCCTAGAGGGACCACATACTGCTTGCTGCGTATGATTGTTTAAAAATGTTGTTCCGTTTTTAGCAATAGCATCAATATTTGGTGTTATTGCAAGTTGATCACCATAGCTTCCTATAGTTGGTTTTAAATCGTCAATGGCGATAAATAGGATATTTGGTTTTGATGTTTCTTGTGCCTGTACTTTAATGATGCTCAAAAAAAATAAAAATAAAAATAAGCATTGTTTCATAAGAAATTTTTTTGTTTAGTGGTAAGATTATATAAAAAATGAGAGTAAAAAATCTTTTACCAAAGTTAGATTTCATTAAAATTATGAACTATTATTTTTGAGGATAAATCTATAAAATTTGAGGATAAATAATAGATCATAATATCTCTACTCACAAAAAAAGTTATATTTATACTTTAAAAAATTACAAAAAATTTATGCAAAAATCATTATTGTTTTTTTCTGTTATTTTGTTCTTAGTTTTTTCATGTAAAAAAAATACAAAACCTAATAATTTTGCCAACATTGAAACTCCAAAAGGAATGGTTTGGGTAGAAGGTAAAACATTTATACAAGGAGCTAAGTCTTCAGACATGTATGCCATGCCGAGAGAAAAACCGGCTCATGAAGTTACTGTTGATGGTTTTTTTATTGATGCAACAGAGGTAACTAATATGCAATTTAAAAATTTTGTTGACGCAACAGGGTATATAACAATTGCAGAAAAAAAAATTGATTGGGATGAGCTAAAAAAACAATTACCTGAAGGAACTCCCAAACCTCATGATTCAATTTTACAACCAGGGAGTTTAATTTTTAATAAAAATGTAAAGTCAGTTGTTAATATGAATAATTATCAGCAATGGTGGACATGGAAAATTGGAGCAAACTGGAAACATCCTGAAGGCCCAAACTCTTCAATTGAAGGAAAGTATAATCATCCTGTTGTTCATATTGCCTATGAAGATGCATTAGCGTATTGTAATTGGGCAAACCGAAGGCTTCCAACTGAGGCAGAATGGGAATCAGCAGCACAAGGGAATAATACTTCAACTATTTTTACATGGGGTAATAATTTAGAGAGTTTGAATCAAAATGCAAATACTTGGCAAGGAAATTTTCCAGTAAAAAATGAAAGTATTGATGGGTTTGAGCTAATTGCTGAAGTAGGATCATATCAACCCAATAGTATCGGAATATATGATATGTTAGGAAATGTGTGGGAAATAACAAGTGATTTTTTTAATGTAAACTATTATAGTGAATTGGACAAGTCTAAAAAAATAATTAATCCGACTGGACCCACAAAATGGTTTAACCCATCCAATCCTTATCAAGAGGAGCGGGTAATGAAAGGTGGCTCTTTCTTATGTCATGCATCATATTGTGCTAGTTTTAGAATTTCAGCAAAAATGGGTGTTAGCATAGATTCAGGTTCCGATCATGTTGGGTTTCGAACTGTTTTTTCACCAAATAATTAAATTAATAATTAAACCTTTTTATTTTTTTAAGGTCTAGAATACTAAATACAATAATGAAACAAAGGCATATTCAGCATTTATATTGGAGAGCAGGTTTTGGTATTGGTGTAAAAAAAATAGATCAATTAAAATCTAAATCTAAAAATGAGATTATTAAAGATTTATTTTATGATGCCACCAAGGTAAATCTTCTTCAATTAGATCTTTCAGAATTTAATCTTATAAAAAACAAAAGCCCCAAGGTTCTCAGAATTGAAATGGGTGAAGAAGGCTATAGAAAACTTCGTCAAAAAAGTCAAAGAAAAGTAAGAGATTTAAATTATGCTTGGCTTGAGAGATTAACTGAACCAACTTCGATACTTAGAGAGAAAATGACTTTATTTTGGTCAAATGTTTTTGTTTGTAGAGATAACCATATTTTTCATATTCAACATTTTAATAATACTTTACGAAAAAATGCTTTAGGTAATTTCAGAGAACTTGTCAAAAAAATTGCTAAAGAAGCTTCAATGAGTAAGTATCTTAACAACAGACAAAACAGGAAAAAAAGCCCAAATGAAAATTTTGCAAGAGAATTAATGGAGCTCTTTACTTTAGGTATCGGTAATTATACAGAACAAGATATTAAAGAAGCTGCAAGAGCCTTTACAGGTTGGTCATTTAAATTGAATGGAGATTTTGTATTGAGAAAAAACCAACATGATTCGGGTATAAAGACTTTTTTTGATAAAAGTGGTTATTTTGATGGAGATGATATTATAGATCTCATCTTAGAGAAAAAACAATGTGCTAGATTTATTTGTGATAAGGTTTACAGGTATTTTGTTAATCCTATTATTGACGAAAGTCATTTAGATGAAATTACAGCGATATTCTATAAAGATTATGATATTAATAATTTAATGCTGCATATTTTTAGTGCTAAATGGTTTTATAATGATAAAAATATAGGTGTTAAGATAAAATCACCCGTAGAACTGTTAGTAGGAATCAGAAGAGTTGTTCCTGTTACTTTTATGAAAAAAAACCAGCTCAATTATTTACAAAAAATGATGGGTCAAGTTTTATTATACCCTGAAAATGTCTCGGGTTGGAAGGGTGGTAAAAACTGGATAGATTCTAATACACTAATGTTTAGGATGAAATTAGCCTCATTAATTTTAAATGATGCCGTTATTAATTTGGAAGAAAAAGGAGCTTTTGAGGATTCATTTAATAAATATTACAATAAAGAAAGAAAAAGAAATAAATATATTAAAACGATTAAGAATTGGGATTTTTTTACAAAAAATCATTTAAACCTTAAACCTAATGAGTTAAGAGATTTATTGATTATTTCAAAGCTAGACAGAGATACTGCTGTTTTATTAAATGAGTTGAGAGTTAATTCTAATAAAGATTTTTGTATCCAATTAATGTCTATCCCAGAATATCAACTTTGCTAAATTTATATCATGAAAAGAAGAGATTTTATAAAACGAAGTAGTTTAGCTAGTGGTTTATTTTTTGTACCTAATTTCATTAAAAATATTGAAAGTAAGTCTTTAAATAATTTGGGGTTTAAAAAACTTGTAATTATTCAATTATCTGGAGGTAATGACGGTTTAAATAGTATTATTCCATACACCAATGATGTTTATTATAAAAATAGACCTCAAATTTCTATTAAAAAAAATAACCTTATCAAGGCTACTGATGAACTTGGGTTTCACAACAGTTTAGCACCTTTAAAAAATCTCTATGATCAAGGTTATTTGTCAATTATTAATAACGTTGGTTATCCTAATCCAAATAGATCACATTTTAGGTCAACAGATATTTGGCAAACAGCTAGTGATACTAATGAATATTTAGATACAGGCTGGCTAGGGAGATATATTGAAAAACACGGTAAAATACCCTATGCTGGAATTGAGTTGGATGATAGTTTATCTTTGATAATGAAAGGAAAGACGATGAATGGTATTGCCACAAAAAACGCAAGAACACTCTTTAGTAATACCCAAACTCCATACTTTAAAAAGGTGTTAAATTATCAAAGTGATCAGCATTTAAGTGAACATAACTTAGGGTATTTATACAAAACAATGATTGAAGCAAGATCATCGGCAAAATATATTTATGAAACCTCCAAAACATATAAAAGTAATTTAGAATACCCAAAAAATCCATTTGGTAAACAACTAAAAACTACAGCAGAATTTATTAATTCTCATTTAGATAGTAAAGTGTATTACGCCTCTATGGGTGGTTTCGATACTCATGCAAATCAATTTAATAGGCAAGATAGATTATTGAGTACCTTTAGTTCTGCTATGGAAGTATTTGTAAAAGATTTAAAGCAAAATAATACTTTTAAAGACACTTTAATTCTTGTTTTTTCAGAATTTGGAAGACGAGTTCAACAAAATGCTGCAGGTGGTACAGATCACGGTGCAGCAAATAATGTATATATTATAGGAGAAAATTTAAAAAAGAAAGGCTTTTATAATAATGCTCCAAATCTTCTGAGTTTAGATAAAAATGGTGATTTAATTCACACAGTAGATTTTAGATCAATTTATGCATCAATATTAGATAAATGGTTAGAAGTTGATGACGTATCTATTTTAAATAAAACATTCAGAAAGCTAGATTTTATATAGTAGAATCTTGCTTCAAGTTTACTATTTATTGCCTCATTTTTAACACTGATATTTTTTATTTTAAAATATATTTGATTGGTATATATAACAAGTATTGAATTATGTATTATTTGGGACTAGATATTGGTAGTTCTTCTGTAAAAGCAGCTTTGGTAGAGATTTCCTCTGGGAAATCTATAGGAGTTGTTCAAGAACCAAGAGAAGAAATGAGCATGTTTGCTCCAAAAAATGGTTGGGCAGAACAAAAACCTGAGGATTGGTGGATGCATACTTGCAATGCAATTACACGTCTTAAGGAGCAGTGTAATGTTAGTAGAACTCAAATTAAAGGTATTGGTATTTCCTATCAAATGCATGGTTTAGTATTAGTCGATAAATCTGGTAAGAACTTAAGGAAAAGTATTATTTGGTGTGACAGTAGAGCTGTAGAAATTGGAAATAAGGCTTTTAAAGAAATAGGAGAAGAGGTTTGTACTACTCATTTATTAAATTCCCCAGCAAATTTCACAGCCTCAAAATTAAAATGGGTTCAACAACACGAACCAGAAATTTATGATCAAATTTATAAATTTATGCTACCTGGGGATTATATAGCATTTAAATTTTCAAATAAAATAAACACGACTATTTCAGGATTATCAGAAGGCATTTTTTGGGATTTTAAAAAACAAAAAATTGCTGATTTTCTAATTGAGAGTTATGGAATCAATAGCTCATTAATTCCTGATATTGTTGATACTTTCGGTGAGCAATCAAAAGTTGATGAGAAAGGAGAGCAGCAGAGTGGGATTGCAGTTGGAACACCAATTTATTATAGGGCAGGAGATCAGCCTAACAATGCTTTATCTCTCAATGTATTTCACCCTGGTGAAGTTGCTGCTACAGGTGGAACTTCAGGAGTAGTTTATGCTGTTACAAACAACCTGTCAGTTAAGGAAAGTTCTCGAGTTAATAATTTTGCCCATGTAAATTATAAAAAAGGGCTGTCTGCAAGAATTGGAAAGCTATTATGTATCAATGGGGCTGGAATTCAGTATCGTTGGTTACTAAATAATTTGGCGCTTAGCTCTTATGAAGAAATGAATGCTTTGGCTTCAGAAATTCCTGTGGGATCAGATGGGGTTTGTTTAATTCCTTTTGGAAATGGTTCAGAACGCATGCTTAACAATAAGGAAATTGGAACTCGAATTGTTAATATGAATTTAAATAATCATCATAAAGGTCATATTTGTAGAGCAGCTCTTGAAGGAATTGCTTTCTCATTTGTTTATGGAATGGAAATTTTAAAATCAGATGGTATTGATGCAAGTGTTATTAGAGCTGGAAACGATAATTTATTTCGCTCTGAAATATTTGCAAACACAGTAGCTACTTTAATTGAACAAGAAATAGAGATTTTTAATACGACTGGTGCGATAGGAGCTGCAAGAGCAGCTAATTTACACACAGGTGATTTTGAATCTTTTGGAAAATCAATCATGGATAATGATCATGTAATGACTTATATGCCTTTTAAAGAGAAGCAACCTTATATAGATGCCTTTAAAAACTGGAAAAAAGAATTAGAACTTACATTAAGAAAATAAAAATAAATCGTTAATAGCCTCACTACAAAAATTAAATAAATGGCACGTAAAGAATATTTTAAAGGAATTAATAAAATTCAATTTGAAGGAAAAGAATCAGACAACCCAATGGCTTATAAGTATTATAATCCAGATCATATAGTGGCCGGAAAAACAATGCGAGAGCATTTTAAATTCGCCATAGCTTACTGGCATTCATTCTGTGGTCAAGGAAGTGACCCCTTTGGCCCAGGTACACAAAATTTTGCTTGGGATAAATCTTCAGACCCGATACAAGCCGCAAAAGATAAAGCAGATGCAGCATTTGAATTTATTACTAAAATGGGTTTCGATTATTTTTGCTTTCATGACTATGATTTAATTCAAGAAGGTGCAACTTTTGAAGAATCAGAAAAAAGATTAGATATCATCACAGATTATATAAAAGAGAAACAATCAGAAAGTGGTATAAAATTATTGTGGGGAACTGCTAATTGCTTTTCAAACCCACGTTATATGAATGGTGCTTCTACTAATCCTGATTTTAATGTTGTTGCAAGAGCAGGAGGTCAAGTAAAATTAGCATTGGATGCAACTATTAAATTAGGTGGTGAAAATTATGTTTTTTGGGGAGGTAGAGAAGGCTATATGTCGTTACTTAATACCGACATGGGACGAGAATTAGATCATATGGCTCAGTTTTTAACCATGGCTAGAGATTATGCAAGAGCTCAAGGATTTAAAGGAACATTTTTTATTGAGCCAAAACCTATGGAGCCCATGAAACACCAGTATGATTTTGATTCTGCAACAGCCATAGGGTTTTTAAAAACTTACGGTTTAGAAAAAGATTTTAAAATGAATATTGAGGTAAACCACGCCACTTTAGCTCAACATACCATGCAACACGAACTTGCTGTTGCTGCAAAAGCAGGAATGCTTGGAAGTATCGATGCAAATAGAGGTGATTATCAAAACGGATGGGATACAGATCAATTTCCGAATAATATACAGGAGACCACAGAAGCAATGTTGGTATTTTTAGCTGCTGGTGGTTTACAAGGAGGTGGTATTAATTTTGATGCAAAAATTAGGAGAAATTCAACAGATATGGATGATATCTTTCATGCTCATATTGGAGGGGCAGATACTTTTGCTCGAGCCTTAATTACTGCAGATAAAATAATAACATCTTCTTCATATAGTGCATTAAGATCAAAGAGGTATAGTTCTTTTGACTCTGGAAAAGGTAAAGCATTTGCAGAAGGGAAACTTGAATTGTTAGATTTATATGACATAGCTAGAGATAATGGTGAATTAATACTTCAAAGTGGTAAGCAAGAATTATTTGAAAACATCATCAACCAATACATTTAATTTTTAGAAGATATTATAAATGAATTACCTTGTAAGAAACATCGCCTCTGTTCTAGAAAGTTTTGATTGGGTTGTTTTAGGAATTTATTTTTTAGCTTTAATTGCAGTTGCAGTTTGGGTTTTTCTACAAAAAAATAAAAATACCGAAGATTATTTCCTAGCAGGAAGAAACGTAGGTTGGTTTGTTATTGGTGCTTCTATTTTTGCTTCAAATATTGGATCCGAACATGTTGTAGGACTTGCTGGTACAGGTTTTGAATCCGGCACCCCAATGGCTCATTATGAATTACATGCTTGGATTGTCTTATTATTAGGGTGGTTATTTCTCCCTTTTTATATAAGAAGTGGTGCTTTTACAATGCCTGAGTTTTTAGAAAAACGATTTGATGCTAAATCTAGATGGTTTCTGTCGTTATTTTCATTGTTAGCTTATGTCTTAACTAAAGTGTCAGTTACAATATACGCTGGAGGTATTGTTGTTTCAGAATTGATTGGAATTCCTTTTTGGTATGGAGCTATTGGCATTGTAATCTTTACAGGTATTTATACTGTTATAGGAGGTTTAAAAGCAGTAATCTACACAGAAACATTACAGACAATCATATTAATTTTAGGCTCTTTAATTATCACTTATTTGGGATTACAAGAAGTTGGTGGTTGGAATCAACTTAGAGAGACAGTTACATCTGTAAGTCCAGATCATTTTAACATGTGGAGGCCTATGAACGATCCTAAATTTCCTTGGACCGGTCTTTTATTTGGCGGAACGATAGTTGGAATATGGTATTGGTGTACAGACCAATATATTGTTCAAAGAACACTCGCAGCAAATAATATTAAAATTGGAAGAAGAGGTGCTATTTTTGGAGCTTATTTGAAATTATTACCCATTTTAATTTTTTTAATTCCAGGAATTATTGCGTTTGCATTATCAATTCAACATCCAGAAATATTTTCTATAGAAAAAGCAGATCGCGCTTTCCCAATGTTGGTTAAAACATTGCTACCTGTTGGATTAAAAGGCCTAGTTGCTGGGGGGTTAATGGCTGCTTTAATGAGTTCACTCGCTTCAGTTTTTAATTCCTGTTCTACCATATTTACAATTGATATTTATAAGAAATTGAAACCAAATGCATCTGAAAAAATGCTTCTTAACATAGGTAAAATTGCCACAGGGTTTATTGTTATTTTGGGGATAATATGGATTCCAATTATGGAGAAAATTGGAGGGGGAGTTATGTATCAATATCTTCAAAACGTGCAGTCTTATATTGCTCCTCCTGTTACAGCTGTTTTTCTCTTAGGGATTTTATGGAAACGCGTTAATTCAGAAGCTGCTATCTCAACATTACTTGTAGGTCTCGGACTTTTAATCTTGAGGTTAGGCTCAGAAATTTATTACCAAAAAGAAATTTTATCAGGGGAAAATATAGATAATATAGTTTATGCTTTTGCCACAATAAATTTTGCACATATGGCTATTTTTATGTTTTTATTTTCTGTTGTAATTTGTATCACAGTTAGTTTAGCATTCAGCCCACCAGATTATAAAAGAATTATTGGCTTATCGTTTGGAACACTAACCGAGGAGCAAAAAGTAGAACATAAGAATAGTTATGATACAATTGATATACTATTATCTTTAGTTCTTATCATTTTAGTAATTGGAATTTTAGCATATTTCACTTAATTCTTGTCAAGAATTACTATTTAAATTAAATAATTTTAAATTTTATAAAATTGAAAATTAATTTCAAACTGTTTATTTTTTCATTGTTAATTAATGCTTATGCATGTGATCAAGGTATAGACTCAATGAATAATTTAGACCCAGATCCTGTTGTTGTTCCATTATCAACAAAAACGATTACTATTTCTCAAGTTATCGATGGTGTTGAACAAATAAGGCCCGTAATCATTCAAGCACCTAGTGTCATTAACCCTGCTAATAATTACCCAATTGTTTTCGCTTTTCATGGAAATGGAGGAACTAATGAAAGTTGGGTAAACAGACTCAGTAGTTATACGAATAGTGGTGAGTTTGTTGGCATATATCCTCAAGGATTTCTTCAATCATGGAATTTAGGACAAGAAGCGTCTAATGCAGACGATGTTGCTTTTGTAGATTTAATTATAGAGGAACTACAAAATTATAATAATTTAGACTTTGATAAAATGTATGCAATTGGAACATCAAATGGTTCAGGTATGGTAAATAAATTGGGGATTGAAACCTCTCATTTTAAGGCAATTGCTCCTGTAGTCTCTCAATTAATGGAGAGTAGTCCTTTGCTGTCAAATACTCAACCTATTTCTGTATTCCAAATTAATGGTGCAGCAGATTCTGTAATACCAATTGAGGGAGGTCCAAGGTTCGGACATTTCTTTTTAGATGCCCTTGAGAGTGCTGAATTGTGGTCCAATCATTTCAGTTGTAACTCAACACCAGATGTAGAAAATATTGGAGAAGATACTCTGTATATTTTCAAAGATTGTAACAATGGAAAAGAAATTAGATACTTGAGGGTTGAAAATGGTGGTCATGGACTTTTAAACTCTCAAATGATTAATGATATATGGCTATTCTTTCAAAGATTTTAGAACTTTATAAGTTGAATAAATTTAGTTTTTTTTATAAAATATCTTGAGAAAATAACTTTGACGATACAAAAAGAAATATACGCTCAATTTAACAAAGATAAAATTATCTATTCTTTTACATTAAAAAATAAAAGAGGTGTTGAAGTGAAAATTTTGAATCTCGGGGGAATTATTACTTCTATAAAAACACCAGACAAGAAAGGGTATATAGAAAATATTACTTTAGGATATGATTCACCTCAACACTACATTGATGACAACTCCTATCTAGGGGCTATTATTGGGCGTTATGGGAATCGAATCGCTAATGGAAAATTTATCCTAGAGGATACCTCGTACACTTTAGCTAAAAATAATCCTCCTAATCATCTCCATGGAGGTCATATGGGGTTTAATAAAAAGATCTGGAAGGCCTCCTCAAAAATCAATAAAGATTCTGTTTCTCTTGTACTCAATTACCTTAGCAAAGATATGGAAGAGGGGTTTCCAGGAAATCTTCTCACTACAGTCAGCTATTCTTTAACTTCAGACAACAGCTTAGAAATTGATTATGAGGCAAAAACTGATAAAAAAACGATTATAAATCTAACAAACCACGCTTACTTTAACTTATCTGGAAGTTTCAGTAATGATATATTAGACCACCATTTACAAATCAATGCAAACAAAATGTTACCTGTTGATGAGTTTTTAATTCCAACAGGTGATATGGATTTAGTTGAAAATACACCATTTGACTTTAGAACTTTTAAACCTATTGGAAAAGATATTTACGCTGATAACAAACAACTAAAATTAGGTTTAGGATATGATCATTGTTGGTGCTTAAATTACCCAGATCAAGGAGTAAGAAAGGTTGCTTCTGCATACCATAAAAAAAGTGGTAGACTTTTGGAAGTATTCTCTGATCAGCCCGGAGTACAATTCTATTCTGGGAATCATTTAAGTGGAGACTATCAAAAAAGGACAGGATTTTGTCTAGAAACACAACACTATCCAGACTCCCCTAATCAAAAAAAATTTCCTTCTGTTGTTCTATGTCCAGGTGAGATCTATTCTTCAAAAACATCCTACAAATTTTTAATACAATAGATTCAGTTAACTATTCACTAATTGTATTTTCTTTTTTTAGCCATACGGATTAATTGTTACAATGGTTCCGTCATCTCTATACTTAATTTCAGTCATTTTAATAGATCTTAAATGTGTGACTCCTTTAGATAGAGAGGAGTCATGATAGAATAAATAATCTTTTTCTTTAATAGAACAGATTGAGTGGTGAGAGGTCCAACCAACGACTGGATTTAAAATTTTACCCTTGTAAGTGTAAGGTCCGTAAGGATTATCTCCTATGGCATAACAGATAAAATGGGTATCTCCTGTAGAATACGAAAAATAATATTTTCCTTGACGTTTGTGTAACCATGCGGCTTCAAAAAAACGGCGATTATGGTCTCCTGCCAAGATTAAATTACCGCACTCATCTAGAATTTTAATTTCTTTTGGTGCTTCGGCAAATTCAAATAAATCAGCAGTCATTTTAGCAACAAAGGGAAGTAAAGCAGGTTCATTGTCTTTGGGGATATGTGCCGTTGGACTATTGGGCTGGTTATTGTTAAATACTCCTTCCCTCCATCGTTGTAATTGACCTCCCCAAAGTCCTCCAAAATACATATAATATTCTCCATCATCATCTTTAAAAACTGCAGGATCTATGGAGAAACTATTTTCAATGGGCTTTGGTCTAGCTTTGAAAGGACCTGTAGGAGATTCACTTGTGGCGACCCCTATTCTAAAAACTCCTTTGTAATCTTTTGCTGGAAAAAATAAGTAATAGGTTCCATTTTTTTCATTCGCATCGGGTGCCCACATTTGTTGTTTTGCCCAAGCAACATCATCCACATGCAAAGCAACACCATGATCTTTAGTTTCACTTTCTATATCTTCCATAGAAAAAACATGATAGTCTTCCATGGCAAAATGACTTCCAAGATCGTCAAATGCTTCACCAGCATCAATATCATGAGATGGATATATGTAAATTTTACCATTAAAAACATGAGCAGAGGGGTCAGCAGTGAAGATATGGTCAACTAATGGTTTAGAAATGGCTCTATTATTTAAATCTTCAAAATTGATATGTTCTATACTATCTTCAGGCATTTTCTTCTATTTTTAGTTTCTTCTAGCTTTTAAATCGGATTCAATTTGCAATTCCATTTTTTTATTAATTTCATAGAAGAATAACAATGAAACTCCAATTAAAAAAGGTATTGCAGGGTATATACTGATTAGCATTTTTGTTCCTTGTATTGCAAATTCTGTTTGTACATTTTCACTACCAGGAATATAACCATATACGCTGAGAATTTTAGCAACCAATGAACTTCCTATGGTAAGTCCTAGTTTTAAACCCACCATCATCGCTGAGAAAATTATAGCAGTGGCTCTACGATTATTTTTCCATTCAGAATAGTCAGCTACATCAGCAATCATAGCCCACAATAAAGGAATTGTGATTCCGTAAAAGAAACCATGTAAAATTTGGGCAGCAAACATAAGTTGAACAGAGGTTTTATCTAAAAAATTAAATAAAATTATAAAAAGTGTAGAGATAAATAAAAAGAAGCCAAAAACGTTTCGCTTTCCATATTTATCTGCAAGTTTTTTTGATAAACCAATACCAAAAATCATAAAAATAATACCTCCTGCATTAAATAATCCAAATCCTGCAGATATAGGGTCATTTCCAAAAAAGTTAATGCCTACAGAGGATAAGAAATCTAATATTGGACTTATAAAGTTTGTAAGGTGATTTTCATCTACAAAATTCTCAAAATAATAAATGTAAGACCCTCCTTTCATGGCCAGAGTTATAAATGTTAATGTTGTTAGAATTAACATAATTACCCATGGTTTATTTTTTACTAAATCTATTAAATCTTCTTTTATGCTTGACTTTTGCTCAGGTTTTGGAACAATTCGTTCTTTCGTAGTTATAAAGGTAATGAGTAACATAACAGTACCTATAACAGCAAGCCACGTCATTACAATTTCTATTCCAATTGCCTTGTCTCCATCACCAGCATAAATAATTATTGGTAGCATAAAAACTTGTACAAAAAACTGTGCAAACATAACCGCAACAAATCGATAAGAAGAAATACTATTTCTTTCTTTCATGTCACCAGTAATAACTCCACTAAGAGCAGAGTAGGGTAGGTTACTTCCTGCATATAACAATAGTAATAATGTGTATGTAATTACAGCATAAATTACTTTGCCTTGATACTCAAAATTTGGTGTACTAAATGCTAAAACAGAAATAATTCCTAATGGTATTGCTGTCCACAATATCCAAGGTCTAAATTTCCCCCATTTAGAATTTGTTCTATCCGCAATAGCTCCTACAATAGGATTAAACCCAAATGCAGCAATAGTTCCAACAGTAAACATTATGGCAGTTGCATCATTAGCTTCTAAACCATATATATCGGTATAGAAATAAGCGAGATAGGTCATTAATGTCTGAAACACTAGATTTGCAGCTAAATCTCCAAGGCTGTAACCAACTTTTTCTCTTATAGATAATTTTTGCGAATATGAAGTCATAAGTGATAGGTATTGTATTTAATTGTTTGGCATATTTAAGTTCATTATTCGTTGATATGCTTTTTTTTCTTTATAATTTCTGTCAAATAATAATGGATAATTTGTGCGTCCTTTAATTGGCCAATCATTTAACCAAGAAAATTTATCAGTTACGCCCCAAAAGGTCACTCGACTTATCTTTTCTTTGTGTTTTAAAAATAATTTAAAAATATCTTCATAGCGTTCTGCTAACTTTATTTTCATAGAATTTGGTAGATTTTTTGGAAAAGGATTCATTTTTTTGTCTCCCTCAAAATTTTTAAAATTTTGAGAAACCTCTGCTCCATTTTGTTCCCAGGGGCTTGGGAGTACTGAAATATCAAGTTCTGTAAACATTACTTTTACACCGAGTTCCGAAAAAGCAAGAATACTAGTTTCAATTTCTTCAAGAGAAGGACTCGTTAATTGCCAGTGAGCTTGAATTCCTACACTATTAATTTTTGCTCCATTTTTTTGAAGTGATTTTATGAGTTTAATAGCTCCTTTTCTCTTTTTAGGTTCACACAGATTATAATCATTGTAAGCTAAATCGGCATTTGAATCATGTTTTTCAGCCAATTTATAAACAGTTTCCAAATAATTTTCTCCTAAAACCTTCAGAAATATAGATTCTCTCAAGGTTCCATCTTCATTTAATGCTTCGTTGACAACATCCCAGGTATCTACTTTTCCTCTATATCGATTTACCAGGGTACTAATGTGATTATCAACATGCTGCATCATTTCAGTACTGTCTTTAATAGAATTCATAAAGTCTGCAATTTGGGAATGCCATATTAACGCATGACCTACAATGTGCATATTGTTATCCAATCCAAATTGTACATATTTATCTGAATCATCAAAATAAAATGTATTTGGTTTTGGTTGAACAAACATCCACTTCATGACATTTTCTGGAGATAATGTATTAAAGTTTTTTTTAATAATTGAGATTGCTTTTTTATCCTTTTGGAGAATTTGGTCTCTATTAATGGCGGCACCCACAAAAAAATAGTTTTTAAATTTCTCACCTAATGAATTCTTTTTAGAACTGTTTTCTGATACTGTAATTAAATTTCCATTACTAAACAGACATAGAATTATAATTAGGCTTATTACTTTACTCAATGTTTTCACTTTATTTATTTTATAATCAAAGATCATTCTTTAATAAATTTTATTGATTTACTACTGTTATCATTTATAATTTTCACGAAATAAAGACCACCTGAAAGATTACTTATATCAAGTTTAGTTGAAGAATTATAATTATTTATGAGTTTTACAGGATAGTTTTTTCCTAATAAATCAAATAGTATAATTTGATTTTTACTGAATTTCTCTGAAAGTGTAATTTTATTTGTAGCTGGATTTGGATAGGCATTAATAACTGAGGTTATTGAAGAATTTGTATCATCCAAAGATAATGCTGGCGAAAATTCATAAGCACCTATATCAACTACATCACTAATATCATTAAAGTTAACAGGGGGTGAACCTTGAGGGACCAAAGAAAAGTCATCGATATAAAAATCTCCACCGCCTTGAGCTTGAGTTGGTCCTTTAACATAAACAAATATTTGATCAGAACCACCATATGTAAAATCACCACTCAATACTGTCCATTCATCATCTGAAACTACAGTTGGTGATTCGAGTAAATTTGTATAGGTAACAACATCATTCAAAGTGTTTTTAATTGTAATATCAGAAGTTCCAGAAGCATTTTCTGCTAATTTTACGTTTACATAAAATGTATAAGTATCATCAATGGTTAAAAGGCCATCAAGAAAAAGTCTTGGGCTAGAATAATTATATTGTCTATCATTTGTGAAAAGACTATTATTTCCCGTTACTGATTCATCAGAAGATATTGCTATTGCTGAGCCAAATTGAGTCCAACCATCTGTTGAATTTTCAAAACTACTATATGAAATTGCATCAGTAATATTAGCTGGTCGTGGTATTCCATCGATATCTGTACTAGGCGAATAATTTGTATTTCCTGCATCAATAGCTGGTGAACCCTCTGCTAATTTAAAATTAGTTTGACTAATATCTATAGCTCCGTTTACTACTGAAGGTACATTGACAAATTCAGGATCTATATTAATTAAATTTGCAGGTTCTTGATTCCCTGGATATGCAACTGTTCCATTTAAGAAAATATTATTTGTTGCTATTTTTATTCCATCGTTTGTAGGTTCTTCAGTATTAGGATTATCAATGTTGTTTAAGCTTAATGCTGAAAATTCATTATCTCTAGTAACCACAATATTATTTACAACAGTAGCATTTTGAACTTTATTTGCTTTTATCCCTCCAACTTTTTGACCACGATGAGCTGGGTTACCCTCGGCTACGGATAAATCTTGAATAATTTCATGAACTCCGTTGTAGTATAGCGTATTGTTTTGGTAAATTGCTGAGGCACTAAGTGAATTGTCAAAATTAATTCCATTTTTACCATTGTTTACGCAAACATTGTTCTCAAATAAAAAGGTTCCTAAATAGCTAGGGTCACTTCTGGTAACATATAATCCTTGACCATCTAAAATATTATTATAATTAGCGGTTCCATAGTTAGGATTTGTATTTCCTGAGTTATCAGGTAATTGAGTAACGTAAAAAGGAATTCGATTCCAATTATTATACACTAGATTTCCACGCATAATCATTTTAACGTCTGTAGTATTGTCTCCATCTTCAGCAATTGTCTCAGCGAAGACAATTGCACTGGATGCTGATGATGTCCACCAAGTACAATTGTAAACCTCATTATTTTCAATGGTTATATGATCAGAATCATTAAATCGGATTCCAGAACCTGTGCAATTGTAAACTTTATTATTTTTAATAATTATATTATTATGTGCCTTGTAACCTCCCCAAATTCCTTTTCCTGAAAAATACGTGTGGTTATAGGTTATATTGTCATTTTCATCAGATGCTGCTAAAACTTTATACTCTCGATCTGCTATGGCTTGATCATAAGTTATGTTAGCTGCTGGTCCTTCAACTTCAAAACCTTCAACAATAATATAATTCATATAGTCTGATATCACGATACCACCTCTTCCATCAAATTCTATTTTTGGATTATGCCCATCTAAGTTTTTAATTGTAATATATGCCCCCTCTGATCCTGATTTGTTAATGGTAACAACATGAGGATTATTCATATTGGTATTCGATGAAGGGTCTACTGTTCCATAACCCACATTTCGATAAGTTCCATTCATAACATAAACAGTTCCCCCTTCTGAAACCTCAGAAATACCTTTGTTAATAGTTAAAAAAGGAGAGGATTCCGACAGACCATCATTAGTGTTAGATCCATTTATGGACGAAACATAATAATTATTCTGAGAGCAAAGTATACTCGTAAAAAATAAGAAAAAAACCAATTCTATTTTTTTGGGTATTCGAGAAGTATTAAATAGTTTCATGTTTACAGTAATTATTTTTAGTTATGTCAGTGAAAGGGATCTTTATTGACTTTTTCACGCATTACTTTTAATTTTTTTCTATACTTTTTTACGATTAATTCATTAGAGGATAACTTAGAAATATCTGTGTTCTGTTTATAATCATTAAGATTATCATATAGCATATTTCCTAAATATTTTTCACCTTCATAAAATTCTGTATAAGAAAAATCTTTATCTATAACTGCTTCACCTTGCTTATAGCGCGTATAAACTTCTGTTTTAAGAATTGTTGATGGGTTTTCTAAAACAGGGATTAAACTTTCACCCTGAAGGTATGTGGGGGCTTTTATATTTGCAATTTCGCAAAGTGTTGGATATACGTCAACTAATTCGGTGAATGATGCAGTAGTTTTATTTTTAATATGATTAGGTGAAGAAATAATAAAGGGTATTTTAACCGCCTCTTCAAAGGTGCTATGCTTACACCAAAAACCATGCTCACCCAAAAAATAACCATGATCACTCCAAAATACAATTGTCGTATTTTCTCTTAAACCTAAATCATCTAATGCTTTTATTAATTCTCCAATTAAGGCGTCCATGTAGGTAACACTTGCATAATAACCATGAATTAGATTACGTGCAAGACTATCATCGAGTTTTCCATTCTCTGGAATATCTAAATAATTTTTTCTCATTTCAGCAGAGTTATGTTGTGCTTCGATAGCTATGTCTGGTGAATTTTTAGGTTGAAATGAATTATCCGCCAATTTGATAGCATCATGGTCGTACATGTCCCAGTATTTTTTTGGTTGAATGAAGGGTAAATGAGGAGATACATAACCTATTGCCATGAAGAAAGGTTTATTTTTACTTTTTAAAGCTTTTAATTTATTGATAGCTCTTTTTGTAATTTTTCCATCATTATATGCATAATCATCAACATCAGGATACTCAAATGTTGGTTGTTTTTTTCCATATTCTCCTCTTTCTGCATTTTCTATTCTAGCAATAGATATCGGATCTTGAAAGTCTGACTGTATTTGTCCCCCATCTTTTTCAGTCCAATACTCTTGAAAATCATCTTTATGATGATAAATTTTACCATAAGAGATTGTTTCATATCCATTCTCTTTAAAAATACGATTTAATGGAATGGCATTTGGAGTGTCTACTGATGCTCTTGTTGAAAAATCATTAAACCTTTTTTCACTTGGACGTATTCCAGTCATAATACTTGCTCTACTAGCGCCACATACTGCAATATTCGTATAAGCATTGTTAAATTGAAGTCCTTCTGAAGCTAATTTATCAATATTTGGAGTAATCATTTTTGTTTCTCCATATGAACTAATTTTTGGTCTAAAATCATCAATAGAAATAAAAAGAATATTTTGTTTTTCAAGTGAAAGATTAGCGACTGATATATCACCATCTTTATTTTTACATCCTATTATGGTAGATGCTATAAAAAAAGTAAAAAGTGTTAGTTTATAAAAATTTGATTTGTTCATTAGTAAAAGTTTAATATGATGTTATTTCTGATGCCTTGTAACCTATTCGTATAGCTCTTGCAACAATCTTTTGATTTTTATTTATCCTTATGGGTTTGTAATATAGATTCCAATGATTTGTTCCAATATTATCTCCAATTTGATAACCGATAGAGGCACCAGCTGTTGAAGAGTTCAATTTTAAAGTTCCTGTTTTATCTTTTTCAAAAGTTACATTTTGTGTTATAGGCTGTTTCATTTCTGGCCAAAATGATTTGATTAAATCATGTTCTGGAATAAAGCCTTTATCTCCAATTTCTAATTGCCAATCTTTTAGTGCCTGTCTGTATGCTTTAATTTTTTTTGAATATTTTGGGTCACCGGCAAGATTGTGAACCTCATAAGGATCATTTTGTAAATCATAAAATTCTTCTTGAGGTTTGGTATTCATAAATATGTAAGCAGCATCTCCAGTTAATTTTTTTTGATGATTTAATTCAATAAGTTTTGCATTCATAGGAATTTGCTCTCTGTATTTATTTCTATAAATTAGAGGTAATTCTGGCATAAAATTTTTAATATATACGAAACGTCCATCCAATACTGATCTTTGCATATCTGTAGATTCATCAAATCTATCTGCAGAACCAAAAATTAATTTTCTCGGAGCTTGTTCGTATTCACCAGCAAAAGCTTTTCCATCCAAATGTTCTGGAGGTGCTATTCCTAAAAGTGACATTACAGTAGGTCCCAAATCCATTAAAGAGACTAAACGATCGTCTACTTCTCCAGCACGGAAACCGTTAGGATAGCGAATTAAAAGAGGAACATGAAGGCCACTATTACCTACTGCTCTTTTTTGTCTTAAAAGATTTCCTCCATGATCACTCCAAAAGAAAATTATAGAATTATCTAATACCCCGTCTGTCTCTAATTGATTTAATAATTGTCCTACTTCTTTATCAAGGGCTTCAATATTTGAATATTTTCGAGCGATATCTCTTCTTACAACTGGTATATCGGGATAATAATCTGGAATAGGTACTTTAGAGGGGTTAACCGTCATAGGTTTGTCTTTTCTTAGCCAAATTCTTGATTCATGGGTTGTGTAAAAATTTTTCACATAAAAAAATGGTGCTCCTTTTGGAGCATTTTTGTAGGAACCACCTCCAAACACATCATCCCAAGTTGTAAATGGTGCATTAAATTGATAGTCACATTTATTATCATTTACACAATAATAATTTTCTGCTCTCAGGTATTCTGGTAAAAGTTTTACATAAGTTGGAGTTACAACTTCATATTCTGGAACATTTTTTCCAAATTTATCTAAGATTCCTTTATCGAGTTTATGGGAAACATCTTCTGGGGATTTAAAATTATTATGATTTCCTGTTCGCATGTTGTGAGCTCCTAATCTAGCAGGGTACATTCCTGTAATAATAGAAAATCGACTTGGTGCGCAGACCCCTACAGTAGAATAAGCATTGGTGTATTTTACACCTTCAGCAGCTATTCGATCTATATTTGGTGTATTGATTGTTTCATTACCATAAGCACTTAGGATTGGGCCAATATCTTCACAACTAATCCAAATAATATTTAATGGTTTTTTAGTTTTCTCCTGAGCTTGAATAAAAAGACAGCAAAAAAGTATGAATAGAAGATGTATATTTTTCATTCTTATATTTTTAGTAATGAATAGATTTATAATCCTTCGAAGTTAGTTTTCCTTGTAATTTTTCATTAACATTATTCCATTTTGATGGTCTATCTAATGGATGAAGTGTGGGTTTTATCAAGGGCATTTTATCTGTAATTAAAAAATCATTTTGTGATATCATCCAGCTTTCCAATTCTTTTGACAATAATTTCTTTTGTTTTGCATACTTTTTATCATTTGCAAGATTTTTAGATTGGTAAGGGTCGTTTTTTAAATCATATAATTCCTCATAAGGTGTATTAGGAAATGATTTAGCTCCTATCTTAATAAATTGATTTATAATTTCGTTTTCCCCTAAATTCGATTCCATTACTTCAAGTGCATTGTAGTTTTTTATCAGTTTATACCTTTCTCCTCTTACCATTCTTGAAGGGAAAACAGTACAAGCGCGAATATTTTGCTTAGTTGCAACTCCATATATATATTGATGAACATCCTTTTCATTCCCTTTTAAAGTCTTAAAAAAACTTTTGCCATCTAATTTTTTTGGAATTGTAGAACCCGAGGCTTCTAACAAAGTTGGTAAAACATCTACAAATGTTAGTAGTGTGTTCGATGTAGTATTGGGTTGAATATGATTAGGCCATCTAACAATAAAAGGAACTTTAAGACCTTGTTCTGAAAGCCCCCATTTACCAGACATACCATGATCTGACGCATAAATAAACATAGAGTTATTTCTTAGTCCGTAGGTGTCAACCATTTTTAAAATTTTTCCTAATTGGATATTATCATCTGCTATATTTTTATAATATCCTGGCATATGATTTTTAACATTTCCTTTATGATAAGGTAGTTTGTAAATATCTTTTTTAGAATATTTTGTGGTTTTAGGATATGGACCATGTGGATAGTCTGAAGTTATAAACAAACAAAAAGGTTTTTTTGAGTTCTTTAAATACGTATCGATTTTTTCTAGAGGTAAATAACGATGCTTAATTGATCCAAAATAATGATTCCAATTAAATACGGAATTTGGTTTTACATGGCTTTTTCCAGCTAAAACAACCTCATATCCAGCGACTTGTAGACGGTCTGTTACACTTTTTAAATCTGGTTTTACACCAATATGATTTGCCATGCATCCATTTTTCACAGGGTAAATTCCTGTAAAAATTTGAGAACGACTAGGAGCACAAATAGCTTGAGCTGTATAAAAGTTTGTAAACCTCATTCCTTCTTTGGCGAGTTGATCTACATTAGAAGTACTTACTTTTGGATTTCCATAACAACCATAATCTAACTGATCTTGATCATCGGCCAAGTAAAATATAAAATTAGGTTTTTCTAAATTTTTCTTTTCGGTAACTGTTTTTGTGAAAGTAATATTCGTGCTATTTTTTCCTGAAAAAAAAACAAAAAATAATAGTATAGTAAAACCGCTTGAAAATAATCTTTTCATTTATTTTAATTTTTGATAAATTTTATTAAAGTATTTGATGATTTAGATTTAATTTTTATAAAATATATTCCCTCAGATAGTGCTGATGTTTTTATCTCATATTTGAGTTTATTTGTTGATGTTGTTTCAAATATTTTCCTCCCATCTAGTTGAAATAGGGTTATTAAATATTCTGCATCTTCATGAAACTTAAGTGTTAGTTTATTCTTTGTGGGGTTTGGATACGCAGTTGCTAAAGGGGTTAATTGAGATTTGTTTTCAATATCATTTATTGATAGGGCTGAGGGGTTTATAGTGTAAATTACTGAGTGTAAAGACATTGGAGGGATGCTGATACTTGTATACCTAGAACCTATGTCAAATGAAATATCATTGTGCATACTAAAATTATCATTCTCAGTATTTGATGTTACATAATGAGAGATATTTGTAGTACCAATAGGAACATCTATGGAAAAATCTTGAGAATCACCTTCGTTAAATAATTGTAGAATAATTTTTGTTTGGTCAGGAGATATAAATGAACCAACCATAATATCTCCCTCTATTGTTTGACTATCTATAACTCTGTATCCTTTTTTTATAAGATTTGAAAAATGCTTAAAAGTATGGTATCTTTTAGGTAAAATAATTGTTCCATTTGCATCCCAAGCTACTAAGCTAGAGTATCCATCTGAATCTGCTTCTTCATAAAATAAATGCATCATATATGCAGTCATACCACCTTCACTAAAACCTTTTAACATCCATTTTATATAATTTGCAGCATCAGTCATTGATTGATCAGTACTATGAAGGTTTGCAGATTCTGTAACCCAAACAGGTTTGTTTTGAGACGCTGTTTTTAAGGAGTTCCAATTGGCATTATGTCCAGAATCAGCATAGGTATGTGTTGCAACAACATCAATTGCAGAAACTACTTCAGGGCTTGAAAACATATCAGTAATATAGTTAGTAGTAGACACAGCACTATTATTAGTATTTTCTACCCTAAAACATTCAGGTGAAATAATTTTCACATGATCTAATTGTGCCGTTGTTAGTCTCTCATTTAAATTTAAAATAATTGAAGCTAATTGGGATGGTGGAGTATTCATAGATTCATATGAAACCTCATAATCAGGCTCGTTGGTTGGTGAAATTGCAGTTACATCTATATCATATCTTGATTTCATTCCTTGAAGAAATGCAATTAAAAACTCACTGTATTCTGACTCACCACCAGATATTAACGTACCTCCATTATTATGCTGACCATTAGTTTTTAACCATCCTGGAGCTGAATTACAATTACCAATAACATGATCAAATCCGTTATTACTCAAGCTAAATGCATTTTGCAATGCTTCTGCTACATAGCGTGTCCTTGATTGATTGGGGTCACTATCATAACGTGTCCAGTCTAGTTGTGATTCATCTAACACATAAGGGTCGTTATTGTCATTTGAAGGCTCAAGATCGTGATAAACAAAAAAACGTATCATATTAACTTCTAAGTCTTCAAAACAATAGGCCTCTATTTGGTTTCTTAAACTTTCCTCTAACTCGTAAAGATCTTCAGTTTTTCTTTTAATACCTGCCCCAAAACCATCAATACTTTGATGCGCATTCATTGGAGTTATGTTTACATAATTTCCAGGTATTACAGAAACTTCATCTAAGTAATACGTAACCTCATCATTTAAAAACCAAAACTTTAACTGATTTGAGTTTGCTGACTCATTAACTGTAAATGTGTGTGTATATCTCTGCCATGAATCAGTTATCCATATATTTTGACCTTGAAAACTATTGTCTATTTCAGATCTAAAAATGATTTTCAATTGTCTTGAGGTGGCATCATCTATTTTAGCATAAAATGAAACTGTATATTTTTCACCTGCAATGACCTCAAAATTATATAGACTTGAGGTGCTTATGTCATAATTATTATTTCCCAAAGAAATAATTTCGCTTTTTAATGCCCTAGTACTTCCTGGAATAAGATTATTTGTTACAATGGAAAAGTTAGCGTTTCCTCCATTATTTGCTTGAGTTTGCCAGTTAGAAAAAAAACCATTTTCAATACTTTCCATCTCACCATTCTCAATTGGAAGTTGATTTTGAGAAGTCAACTTGAAAACAAATATGAGATTAATCAATAAAAAAACTCTTAATATATTCACTCGAGCTATTTTGTTTAATTATTTAATTTCTATACTATCAAATTTACATTTTGATAAGTGGGTGCAGTATTATTTTTGAAGAAATAAGTATTAAATTTGAGGCTTATTTGACGTTTTAAAAATAAAAAAACCATAACCTTGAAGATTATGGTTCACTGTATAAATCATAAGTTTAGGAAAAATTAATTACCCATTAATTAATTCATTCGTGTTAATTTCTATTTGAGGAATTGGCAGACTCATAGTTTCTATTGGGTCTGTACTCAAAAGAATATCAACTGAAGGCTTAAAACCAGGATTAGAATTATTATTGTGTATTAAAATAGTATTGTTTAAAAAATAATCAAAACCTCGTCTTCTATTGTTATGAGAATCTTCACCTTCTCCGATCAACTCAAAACGATATTCATTCATTATAGCTTTTCTGAAATCATCTTGTGAGCCATAAAATCCATCTTGAGGTGTCATACCAACCCTATTTAAAACTTCAGTAACAAAACCTAATTGTTGACCATTTTGTAATTCATTCGAAATTTCAGCCAACATAAGAAGTAAATCAGCATATCTGTAAATAACTACATTTTGACTGTTAAATTGATTACTATGTGTTTTATCCTTTTCAGCAAATTTGAACAAAAAAGGGTGGCTTGCTCTAACATTTCTCCTAGTTGTAATTGCAGGGTATGTTCGTTGAGGAGCTCCCGTTCTTGCATGGGTGTAATCATACATGTATGTAGCATCTATTCTAGGATCATTTGGGTACATATCTCTATGAATTTCAAAAATATCAGCATTAACTCTTAACCAACCGAAATTTTGAGACATTTTATAGTTGTTTGGGGTGTAATTTCTTCCCATTTGACAATTACTCGCATCTTGACTTGTTTGTAGCTCAAAGATAGACTCCGAATTATTTTCATTAGAATCTGTAAATATGCTGCTATAATCAGAAACTAATGAATATTGGCCATACACCTCATTAGCTTCGTTATATGCCATTTGCCAATAATCCATTTCAGACATGGACTCATTTCTTAATTCAGAATTTGTAGCTAATGTCATATATACTTTTGCTAACAACATGTTTGCAGCATATTGTTTTGGATAACCTAATCCGGTTGAACCATTTATCAAACTTGCAGCTACTTCAGCGTCACTAATAATTTGAGCGTATACTTCTTTCGATAATGATTTAGCTTTATTAAGATTGTCTTGATCAGAAAGTTCTGTCCATAAAGGAATATCTTTAAAGAGTCTAGTTAAATCAAAATATGCCCAAGCACGAACGAAGTAGGCTTGTCCAACAATATCATTAAAGAGTAATTCATCGCTTGTCGTTGGATTTTCAATTATTGAAATATTTTTAATTGCCGCGTTTGCTTGAGCGATAGCAGCATAAATTCCTCTCCAAAATCGTTCAGAATCTAAATCTTGAACGGGTTTTAATGCCATTAAATTTTTATTGTGAGGGTTGTTAACATTATTCCCTTGTCTATGAGTAATGAAGAGTCCTGAAAAACCATTATTAATCCAATAACGCCTTTCCATAGAATCATACGTTGTAAGTCTCTCATAAATACCATCTAAAGCAGCTTTTGCACTTTGAGGGTTATCATACATTGTTTCATCAAGAAATATTGGATCTTCCTCTAAGTTGCAAGAGTTGGTGAGTATACCAAAAATAATTACTATTATAAATTTTAAATTTTTCATCTGTTTATTTTTTAATTTTTTATAATTCAATGGATCTTAGAAATTAATATTTACCCCTAATAAAAATGTTTTTGCATTTGGAGCACCGTTCCAATCAACTCCGTTGATAAGTCCGTTGTTTAAGAAGCTTGAAATTTCTGGATTATATCCACTGTAGCTTGTCCAAGTTACTAAATTTTGTCCTGCAACATATATATTAAATCGATCAAACATCTTAACTTTATCTACAGGAATATCGTAGCTTAGAGTTACATTATTTAATCTTAAAAAACTCCCATCTTCTATGATACGGTCTGATACCGCTAAGGATTGATTTGGAATTACTTCATACCCTATTCTAGGGTATAGGTTAGTTTGAGCATCTGGCCTCCACGCGTTATTGTAGGCATCAGGGCTAATATTGGTTTGTAAACCTTCAGCATTATTAAGTTTAATTAAATTTCCGTTGGCAATATCATTTCCATAAACACCATTAAAAAGTAAATTGGTAGAAAATCGTTTATATCTGAAATTTAGGTTAAAACCATAAACAAAATCTGGATTTGGGTTCCCAATAAAGGTTCTATCTAAAATGTCAATTACACCATCTTCATTTTGATCTACAAATCTAACATCTCCAGGTTGAGCACCATCTACAATATCTGTATCATCAGTTTGATAGATACCGTTGGTTTGTAAACCATAAAAAAGGCTGGTTTCTTCTCCCTCTATAAATACATTAGCTGGAGTTCTGAAATATTGCCCTCTACTTATTTGGGCCCCATAATAAAATGAACGTTGCTCTGCAACTCCATCAATATAAAAGTCCTTCAGAGGGATTCCTAATTCTTCTATCCTAGTTTTATTAAAAGCAATATTTCCTCCAATATTTACATCAAAATCATCGGTTGAGATAGGATTAAAATTCAATGCGACTTCAACTCCTTTATTAGACATTGATCCTCTATTGATGAGGATGTTAGAGAATCCTGATGAAGTTGGAATGGGGCTGTTTTGTAATAAATTTTTTGTTGTTTTATCATATAAATCTATACTACCAGAAATTCTATTATTTTTACTTTCAAAATCTAGACCTAAATTTATTTGCTCAGTTGTTTCCCATGTTAAATTAGGATTTGCAATATTGTTTAGTACTAAAACTACACTGGTTCCATTCCCTGGAGTTCCGTAGAGTTGACCGTTTATACCGTAATCAGAAAGGGTTCCATATGCTCTGATACCGTGGTTTCCAATTTGTCCCCAACCAGCTCTAAGCTTTAAGTTTTCAAAAATATTTAAATTTTTAATAAAGTTTTCATTATCCATTCTCCAAGCTAATGCAAAGGATGGAAAAAATCCATATCTATTATTTAGTGCGAATTTTGAGACACCGTCTCTTCGAAATGACGCTGTAAAAATGTATTTATTATTGTAGGTATAATTTAATCGACCTAACATTGAAAAAATTTGTTGATCTGACCTCAATAACCTTAAGGGTTGAGTAATAACTGCAGCTAAAAAAGGTTGTTGAATTGTAAGTTCGGTTGTCACAAAATCTTCAACTGCATAAATACTATTTTCAACATTTCTAACATCATATGTTATACCAGCAGTTGCATTAATTCTATGTTTTCTATTAAAAGTTCTATTAAATCTTAAAAAATTATTGATTTGATAAGATTTTGCATTTAAAGTAGAGATCTGTAACGCTCCATTACCAATAGCTCCTTGCCATGTTGTTAAACCATAAAAACGTCTTCGATCTTTTGTTCTAATATTTCCTCCTGCTTTTATTTGATAGGTTAACCCTTTAACTGGAAGTTTATAAGTAAGTCCAATAGATGCAATATATCTTTTCTCTTTAGATACATCCAAAAAATCGTTTACCCAAGAGTAAGGATTTCCAGATTCTAAATCATCTCCAAAGTCTTCAATTTCTCCAGTAAGTACGGGTCTAAATAAGATAGAGTTTCTAACAAAACTTTGGTTAGCGCCTATTAAATCACCAGATTCAGCAAAGTTAGTATCATTAAAAGAAGCACTAACTCTTGCACTTAATTTTAATTTATCTGTAAGGTTTTGATTTAAATTTATTCTAACATCAGTACTTTTGAGACTAGAGTTACTTACAATACCTTTTTGTTCATCAAATCCAGCTGAAATGTAATAGTTACCATTATCACTTCCACCAGAAGCTGTGAAACCTACTTTAGTACTGAAGCTTTGGCGGTAAAGTTCATCTTGCCAATTTAAGGTTTGAGCAGGTGTGTCTGATATAGTTGGATTTCCTGCAGGATCATAGTTTATTCCAAAAACTCCTGAAGCTCCAACATCAAATCTAGGAAGATTACCATTAAGTAATGCTAATTCGTTTTGATAATTGGCGTAACCAACTCCATCTAAAACATCGTAAGTTTTATCAATAGATCTGATAGAATTTGTGATGAAACCAGTCATTTTTACTTTTCCTTTTTCTCCTTTCTTGGTAGTTATTAAAACTACTCCATTAGCTCCTCTAGATCCATAAATTGCTGTAGCTGATGCATCTTTTAAGATTTGAATGCTTTCAATATCTCGAGGGTTTATACCATTTAATCCATTTTGATTTTCTTGCCCGGAATTCCCTACACCTCCAGCTGCAAGAACATCTTCACCAGCAGATGATATAATAACTCCGTCAATAACATATAAAGGTTCATTATTACCTCTTAAACTATTAGTTCCTCTAATTTTAACACTAATATTTGATCCTGGAGAACCGGCATTTTGTGTTACTTGAACACCAGCAGCTCTTCCCTGCAATAATTGATCTACAGAAAAAGATTGATTTGCAACATTGTCCTTAACTTTAACTGAGGATAATG